>JACCDJ010268995.1_pt1 | contig 104363 bp, 91 predicted proteins | sample 7444481 | NCBI WGS metagenome assembly JACCDJ01 (sample SAMN15323435, study PRJNA562643) | freshwater metagenome | isolation source: river surface water | place: USA:Blue River Watershed | collected 2017-08-15
CAAATAAAAGAAGCAAAAATTGTAATTTCATTTAAATAAGCACCATGAACAGTTTGGAACTTGTTGACTCATTTTCGGAGTTTAAGGAACTAAAAAATATTGACAAACAAACGATGCAGCACGTCCTCGAAGACGTCTTTCGTGCCATGCTCAAAAAGAAGTTCAACACCGACGAACACATCGATATCGTTGTCAATATCGATAAGGGAGACGTTCAGATTTTCTTGAATAAAGAAATCGTAGATGACGGTGAAGTTGAAGATCCGAATACGGAAATTGCTTATTCAGATGCCATCAAAATCGAGCCAGATTTTGAAATCGGTGAAGAAGTAACGGAAGAATTCAAATTTGCCGATTTTGGTCGACGCAATGTTTTGGCTTTGCGTCAAAACCTCATTTCGCGCATCATGGAGCTTGAAAAAGACCAACTTTACAACAAGTACAAAGAGCGCATCGGCGAAATCGTTACCGGCGAAGTCTACCAAGTTTGGAAAAAAGAAATCCTCATCATGGACGACGACAACAACGAGCTCATTTTGCCAAAATCAGAGCAAATCCCATCTGATTTCTTCAAAAAAGGAGAATCCGTACGCGCAGTTGTTGCAAAAGTTGACATGCGCAACAGCACCCCTGTCATTATCCTTTCACGCACTGCTCCAGAATTCTTAGAGCGTTTGTTCGAATTAGAAGTTCCAGAAGTCTTTGACGGTCTCATCACCATCAAAAAGATCGTTCGCGAACCAGGAGAGCGCGCGAAAGTAGCAGTGGAGTCTTACGATGACCGCATTGACCCAGTTGGTGCTTGTGTCGGTATGAAAGGCTCGAGAATTCACGGAATTGTCCGCGAGCTCCGCAATGAAAACATCGACGTCATCAACTATACATCAAATCAACAATTGCTTATTCAGCGTTCGCTTTCGCCGGCTAAGATCACCTCTATGGAAATCTTAGAAGATGAAAAACGCGTTAAAGTCTTCCTGAAGCCAGACCAAGTTTCCTTGGCCATTGGTAAAGGCGGAAACAACATCAAGCTTGCTGGCAAATTATGTGGCTTTGAAATCGATGTGTACAGAGATGGTGAAGTCGATATCGAAGACGTCGACCTCGAAGAATTTGCAGATGAGATCGATAGCTGGATCATCGATGAGCTCAAGGCCATTGGTTGCGATACCGCAAAATCAGTGCTTGAAATCAGTATCGATGACCTCGTATCAAGAACAGATCTCGAAAAAGAAACCATCGAAGAAGTATTCCGTATTTTGAGAGCGGAATTTGAATAACTTTAATACCAATAAGGAGCGCAACAGTACATTATGGCGGGAAAACCGATTCGTTTAGGAAAAGCAGCAGGAGAATTGAATGTAGGAATACCGACAATCGTCGAGTTCTTGGGTTCAAAAGGCATTGTCATAGACCCCACTCCAACTTCGCGTTTGGAGCAGGAGCATTATGATATTCTATGCCAAGAATACGCTGCAGACCAAAGCATGAAAGAGCAGTCTAAGTCTGCTTTGCGTCGCGAGAAGCGAGAGTCTTTATCTTTGAAAGACAAAATACAAGAAGAAGTAAATCCGACTCCAGTTGTAGACGACGAGGATGAAGAAGATATCAATCTCGAAGAAATCAAGCGTCAGGTCTTGAGCGAAACCCCGCAAAAAGCTCCTGAGCCTAAAGTCGAAGAAGTCGTCGAGGCAGCTCCTGTTCAAGCAGCTCCCGCGCCTAGTGCAGAAGCAGCTCCCGCGCCTTCAGAAAATAAGGTCAACGTAGTTGGTAAAATCGACCTAGATGCCATCAACCAACGCACGCGTCCAGACAAGAAAAAAGATAAAACACCAGAAAAGCCAGTTGAGGCTGCACCAGTTGCCCCTAAAGCTCCTGTCGCTGCTCCAGTTGCAGCACCGGATCCTGCACCGAAGGTCGAAGAACCGGCTGAGGCAAAATCACCTGAAATCGAAACCATTCGCGTTGCTCGCCAGACACTTTCTGGCCCAACTGTATTGGGTAAAATTGAACTACCTGTAGAGCGTCCGCGCACGCCAGTTGCCTCTTCTTCAGAAGATGCCAACAATAAGCGCAAGCGCAAGCGCATTAAGAAGGTAGAGGTAGGCAACACGGCAAATACGGCTAACAAGCCCAAAGCAGCGAAAGCCGAAATCTCTGAGCAAGACATTCAAAAAGAGATCAAAGACACCCTTGCTCGCTTATCTAACCAAGGTGGTAAGTCTAAAGCATCCAAAAATCGCCGTCAAAAGCGCGATAACTACGCACAACGTCGCCAAGAAGAAATGGCTATGGCCGAACTCGAAGAGAAAACACTCAAGCTCACAGAGTTTGTTACCGTTTCTGAGTTGGCATCCATGATGAACATACAACCTACGCAGGTCATCTCTGTATGTATGTCCTTGGGTATTTTTGCTTCTATCAACCAACGACTAGACGCCGAGACCATTCAAATTGTGGCCGACGAATTTGGTTTTGACACCGAATTCATCAGCGCCGAGTTGCAAGATGCCATTACGGTCATCGAAGACCAACCCGAAGACCTCATCTCTCGTCCGCCAATCATTACCGTCATGGGTCACGTCGACCACGGTAAAACATCCTTACTAGACCGCATCCGTAACGCCAACGTTACAGAGGGTGAAGCCGGAGGAATCACGCAGCACATCGGTGCGTATTCTGTTACGCTCAAGGATAACCGTAAAATGACCTTCCTCGATACACCAGGTCACGAAGCCTTTACGGCGATGCGTGCACGCGGTGCGCAGGTCACTGACGTTGCCATCATTATTGTAGCCGCTGACGACGACGTCATGCCACAAACCAAAGAAGCCATTTCGCATGCGCAGGCCGCAAATGTTCCAATGATTTTTGCGATCAACAAAATCGACAAACCAGGAGCTAACCCAGACCGCATCCGCGAACAACTTTCTGCCATGAACATCCTCGTCGAAGACTGGGGGGGTAAATACCAAGTTCAAGAAATTTCTGCAAGACAGAACCTCAACATAGACGCACTTCTCGACAAAGTTCTCCTCGAAGCAGAACTCCTCGACCTCAAAGCCAATCCATCGAAAAATGCGGTAGGTACCGTTATTGAATCTTCTTTGGATAAAGGAAAGGGTTATGTCACCAACATGCTCGTCGAAGCCGGTACAATGCGCATTGGCGATGTCATTCTCGTGGGTCGTTATTACGGCCGCGTTCGCGCCATGCAAGACGAACACGGACAGCCGCTCAAAGAAGCTGGTCCTGCACAACCTGTATCCGTTTTAGGGATCAACGGTGCCCCTAGCGCCGGAGACAAATTCAATGTCCTCGACGACGAAAAAGAAGCTAAATCTATTGCACAAAAACGCGAGCAACTTTACCGCGAGCAAGGTTTGCGCACCACCAAGCACATCACCCTCGACGAAATCGGACGTCGTTTGGCTATCGGAGACTTCAAAGAACTCAATATCATCGTTAAAGGTGACGTCGATGGCTCTATTGAAGCACTTTCTGATTCCTTACTTAACTTGTCTACTGAAGAAATTCAGATTAATATCGTTCACAAAGGAGTGGGTGCCATTACTGAGGCCGATGTCAACTTGGCATCTGCATCAGACGCTATCATTGTTGGCTTCCAGGTTCGTCCGACTTTATCGGCGCGTAAATTGGCCGAAACTGAGCAAATCGATATCCGAATGTACTCCATTATCTACAAGGCTATTGAAGAGATCAAAGCGGCAATGGAAGGCATGTTGTCACCAGACATCGAAGAGAAAGTACTTGGTTCTGCCGAAGTACGCGAAACTTTTGATATCACGAAAGTCGGTACCATTGCGGGTTGTTATGTCCTCGACGGTATCATCAAGCGCAGCTCCAAAATCCGCCTCATTCGCGACGGAATTGTGGTTCATTCAGGCGTCTTAGGCTCTCTCAAGCGTTTCAAAGACGATGTCAAGGAAGTCAAAAACAACTATGAATGCGGTCTGAACATCGATAAATTCAACGATATCAAAATTGGAGATATCATTGAAGCTTATGAAGAAGTAGAAGTGGCAAGAAAATTATAAACCCCAAGTGCAAAGCTATTTTTAGTTAGCTTTGTAGGACAATAAATAAAGAAATTATGGGCAAATTCGGACCAACTGAAATCATCCTCATCCTTGCAATTGTTTTATTATTCTTTGGCGGCAAAAAAATCCCTGAACTCATGAAAGGTCTCGGAAAAGGCGTTAAAGAATTCAAAGACGCTTCTAAGGGCGAAAGCACTACAGCAGAAACTTCTACTGAAATTTCTAAAGAAGAAAAATAACTGCATGTACCGTACAATCGCAGAGATTCAGAACGCCTTGCATTCTGGCAAAACGGCATTGGACCTCGTTGAGGAGCACCTCGTCCGTATAGAAGCGCACGCGCATCTCAATGCTTTTCTCGAAGTTTTTACCGATTCAGCACGTGCTCAAGCACAATTAGTCGATCAAAAAATTCAAGCCGGCACAGCAGGTCAGTTGGCGGGTGTCATTATCGGCATCAAAGACAACATCTGTTACAAAGACCACAAAGTAAGTGCAGCATCTAAAATCCTTGAGGGCTTTGAGTCTATTTATACCTCAACCGTTTTACAACGCCTCATCGACCAAGACGCTATTATCATTGGCCGCCTCAACTGCGATGAATTCGCAATGGGTAGCTCCAATGAAAACTCTGCTTTTGGCCCAGTTCACAACAACTGGAAACCCAACTACGTACCCGGCGGATCCTCTGGAGGCAGTGCTGTTGCAGTTTCTGCACATTTGTGTACGGCCACATTAGGTTCTGATACAGGTGGCTCTGTGCGCCAACCAGCTTCCTGGACGGGCACTTTTGGCATCAAGCCAACTTATGGCCGCCTCAGCCGCTATGGTCTAATTGCTTATGCGTCCTCGTTTGATCAAATTGGGTTTTTTACCAATAGCTTGGCCGATACCCAACTTTTGATGTCACTTACCGTAGGTCAAGATCCCTACGACGCAACGAGCTCTAGTTTAGACAACAAAATCCGCACCAATTTACCTGAAAAGCTCAAGATTGGTGTGTTGGCAGAATGCCTGCACCACCCTGGTTTGGACATCGAGATCAAAGAAAAATTACAACAAACACTTGCCGACCTGAGTGCAAAAGGACATGAAATCATCGAGGTGAGTTTTCCTTTCCTCGACTACATGGTTCCTACCTATTACGTCCTTACCACCGCAGAAGCTTCCTCTAATTTGTCGCGCTTTGATGGCGTGCATTATGGTTACAGAAGTGCTGAAGCAAAAGGTGTGGAGCAAACTTACGTTAAATCGCGCAGCGAAGGCTTTGGCCCTGAGGTGCAACGCCGCATCATGACAGGTACTTTTGTGCTCTCACACGGCTACTACGATGCTTATTACACCAAAGGACAGCAAGTTCGCCGCATCCTCAAAGACCGCACCTCAGCGCTCTTGAACGAATGCGACGTACTCTTGTCTCCAACTACGCCAACAACTGCCTTTGAAATGAACGCGGTCAAAGACCCGATTCAAATGTACTTGCAGGATATCTTTACCGTTCATGCAAACCTAACAGGCAATCCAGCTATCAGCTTGCCTTTTGGCGTACATAGCAATGGCTTGCCTTTCGGTATTCAGTTAATGGCCCGTGATTTTGAAGAAGATTTACTTTTTCACGCTGCCCAAAAAACACAAGAAGTCCTATGATGAAATGGCTGAGCTTTTTGTTGCTATTCAGCTTGTCTTCATCTGTTTTTGGACAAAAACCAGCGCATTTAGTGCGGCCTTCTGATTCCCTTGACCCAGATCCATTTGTCAATACTGTACAGCAGAGTCTTCAATTGTTTTTTACGGAATACGCCAATTCTAACAATTACGATTCCATTATTACAGCGCTCAATTACGCACCCGGGCAAATCCCAAGTTTTTCCGATTCGGTAATATGTGCGCGTTTGGCCAAAATGAACGAGCTCACGCCATTTCAGCTCGACTGCAATGCGGCCACACTCTCGACCATCAAATTTTTTGCTGCCCAACGCCGCGGTTTTATTCGCGTAGCACTCGGCCGCTCAGCGCTGTATTTTGATCTCTTTGAGGAAAAACTCACAGAATATGGCTTGCCCTTAGAGCTTCGTTTTTTATCCGTCATTGAAAGTGGTTTGCGTCCGCAAGTCAAATCTCGGGCAGGCGCGCTCGGCTTGTGGCAGTTCATGTACAAAACCGGACTATATTTTGGTTTGGAGGAAAACTCCTACATAGATGAGCGCATGGACCCAGAAAAAGCCACCGATGCAGCTTGCCGTTACCTCAAGCAACTCTACGGTATCTATGGCGACTGGAATTTAGCACTCGCAGCCTACAACGCAGGTCCAGGTAATGTCAATCATGCGATTCGTAAATCGGGCGGCAAAAAAACCTACTGGGAGGTGCGGCCATTTTTACCTGCAGAAACCCAAGGTTACGTTCCGAACTTTATTGCGGCTGCCTACATGATGACCTACCATGCGGAATACAACATCATTCCGATGGAGGCTAAAATACACAATGCACAACTCGACACCATGTGCGTTAAAAGTGGGGTACACATGCAAACAATTGCCCAACTTGTCGGTTGGGAACTGTCCGAAATACAGAGCCTCAATCCTGTCTACAAGACCACCTATATTCCAAAAATGACACCTGCTCGTTGCGTAACGGGCCCAATGGAGAAAATTGGCTTGTTGGTCAGTTACGAAGATTCACTTTATTTGCTCGAAGACGTAATTTATCATCCCAAGCCAATTGTAGTTGCCCAACCTATTGCTCCTATAGACAGCACGCAAAGAGATTCTACAGGCGTACTTTTAGCTCCTGCCGACACCCTTCAGACCAATACACCACCCACTTCAAGCCTCTTGTATCACAAAGTGAAGAGTGGAGAAAATCTCCGACAAATAGCAGTGCGCTACAACGTTTCTATCGAACAACTCATGGAGTGGAATGCGCTGCGGACCACCAATATTTATGTTGGGCAGAAGTTGACCATCTACACCAATCAAACGCAGGTTCAAGTGACACCAACCCCTGCGCCAACTCCACCAGCTCCAGCGCCTCCAGTCAAAAAGTATTACACCGTTCGCGCCGGCGACACCTTCGGAAAAATTGCCCAGCGCAACAACCTCACACAAGCCCAATTGCAACGCCTCAATCCGGGCGTAAAGGTGAACAGCATCGACATCGGGCAGCGCATTCGCATTAAATAACTTGCGATGAAACTTTCAGGCGTCATCATCACCTTTAACGAAGCCCGAAATATTGGTCGGTGTTTGGCCTCTCTTCAAGGGGTCTGTGATGAAATTCTTGTTCTGGATTCCTTTTCCACAGATAACACCGCGGCAATCTGCGGCTCCTATGGCGTTCGATTTGAGCAGCACCCTTTTGAAGGGCATATTCAGCAAAAGAATGAAGCACTGAAGCGGGCCACACACCCATGGGTTTTATCTCTAGATGCCGATGAAGCTTTAACTCCTGAGTTACAAAGCGCTATTCTAGAGGTCAAAGCGCAGTCACCACAAAAAGGAGGTTTTACGATGAACCGCCTCACGAATTATTGTGGAAAGTGGATTCATCACAGCGGTTGGTATCCCGATACCAAATTGCGCCTAGCCTCCAAAGCTGACGTCATTTGGGGTGGAATCAATCCGCACGACCAACTCCTACCACATGAGGGCCTTCAAGTAGCGCATTTGCAGGGAGACCTCCTTCATTATTCGTATTACACCAAAGCAGATCATTTCAGACAAATAGACTACTTTTCTAAAATAGCAGCTCACGAATTATTTGAGCGAAAAGTACGCTGTAGTTTGGGAAAACTATACTTGAAAGTCTGTGCCCAATTCATGAAATCTTATTTGATCAAAAAAGGCTTTCTAGACGGGAAGGCTGGGTGGCTCATCGCTGTTCGTAGCGCTTATGCCACACAACAAAAATACACCCTTCTCAGACAACTTTGGAGCCATGCCTGAACCCAATAAAATACTGATTTCAAGAACAGATGCCATCGGCGATGTCTGTCTTACGCTACCCGTTTGCCAGGCACTCAAGAGCGCTTTCCCGAATAGTGAACTCACTTATCTTTGCCGCAGTTATACCAGCGCCGTAGTGGAGTGTTTTAAGCCTATTGATCAGGTTTTACTCCTTGATGAGCTCCAGCAACTAGACAATCAAACACGCAACAAAGTGCTCGGACAGTACGATGTCGTGCTGCACCTTTTTCCCAATCAAATAGTTGCCAAATGGTGCAAACAAGCCCGTATTCCATTGCGCATTGGCACTGCGCATCGTTTCTTTCACCTTTTCACGTGCAATAGCCGTCCGCGTTTCTCGCGAAAGCGCTCCGCATTACACGAAGCTCAATTGAATTTCAAGTTATTGGCTCCTCTTGGCATCACGGAGGTTCCATCGTTGCAAGAATTGAATGCCAATTTATCTTTTCGCGTTCCGGTTTTGTCTGCTGCACTTGCCACTCAGGATTGGAGCCAGGCTGTACTATTGCATCCAAAGTCAAATGGCAGTGGGGTTGAATATCCAATTGAAAAATATGTGGAGTTATCTAAATACTTAGTGGAGATTGGATACCAGGTTTATTTTACAGGGACTGAAAAAGAAGGTGCTTGTTTTCGCGCTCAGATACCAGTTCATTCAAATATTTCAGATGCTACGGGTAAGTGGGATTTGCAGACCTTTATTTACATCATTTCGAAAGCCAAAGCACTGGTGGCTTGTTCTACGGGCCCATATCATTTAGCAGGGCTCAGCGGTATTCGGGCAGTTGGATTATTTGCCAGTCGCAAGCCGATCCATCCGGGGCGCTGGGCAGCTTTGGGCAAAGGCGCAACTGCACTTGTTTTTGACCCGAATTGTCAGCTTTGTGCTGAGGGCCGCGCTTGCACATGTGTTGCCCAAATTTCAATAGACCAGATTGCAGATGCCATTGAAGCGTAGTTTGTTCCGAAATGTATTGTTGGCACTATTTGTGGCCATATATTGCATGGGTTTGTTTGCTTATAGCAATGGCCGTGCTGCCCTGAACACCAATCAAGCACTTCAAGCAATTGCGAATGGCTTGCTCATCGGACAAGTTTATTTTTGGATGCAATCCACTTCGCTGAAGCGTTTGCAAGTCGTAGTTGGCTTATTGAGCGCCATCTTCTACCTCGTGGTGCATCAGGCTGTATTGCCTTACGTTTGGTTTTGGGTGTTGTTGTTGGTCCAGGTTTTATTAACTGCGCAATACGAAAGAGGCCTCAAATGGCGTCAGATTCCTTTTTTAAAGAACTTCCTGATCCCAGTGATGTGGTTTGTACAATTGAATTTGATTGGGGGTTTATCGGGCAATTGGCATCTGCTGTTCCTCCCATTTTTTCTTTTTTACCTTGCCTTGAGTATACAGGCGGATATTGAAGATATCGAGGAAGACACCGGGAAGATCAAGACCTTAGCGGGTTTTTTGGGAAAAGAAAGCGCAGCTTATGTCGTCTTGTTTTTGTTGACTTTGTTTTGCTTTTTCATGGGATTACCTTGGGTATGGATCCTGCTAGCGTTGTTAGTGGTGCGCCGAGAACTGCGTTTGCCAAAGGGCTCCTATGATGCTTTGCTTTTGGCACTTGGCTGCTACTTTCTATTGCAGTAAGCCCAAGCTTTGTATCTTTGTGCTTTCTACAAGCAAACATGGACTACACTTTCAACGCAATCGAAGCCAAATGGCGCCAAATTTGGCAAGAGCGCAAAACATATCAAGTAACAGAAGATCCTTCTAAGCCAAAATTTTACGTTTTGGACATGTTTCCGTATCCGTCAGGAGCAGGCTTGCATGTTGGGCATCCGCTCGGTTATATCGCTTCTGATATCTTTGCGCGCTATAAGCGTTTGAAAGGGTTCAATGTCTTGCATCCAATGGGTTACGACTCTTTTGGTTTGCCTGCAGAACAATACGCCATCCAGACCGGGCAGCATCCGGCAATTACCACCAAAGAAAACATTGCGCGCTATCGCCAACAGCTAGACCTAATGGGCTTTAGTTTTGATTGGGACCGCGAAGTACGCACTTCTGATCCATCTTACTACAAATGGACACAATGGATCTTTAAACAACTCTTCAACGCCTATTACGACCTCAGCAAAGATAAAGCTGCACCTATTTCTGTGCTCATCCAAACATTTGAGCAAGAAGGAAACAAGAATGTACAGGCTGTGCACGATTGTGAACAGCTTTTTGATGCGGCAACTTGGGCTAGTTTTACACCCGCTGCAAAAGAAGCGGTGCTGCAACAATACCGCATGGCTTATTTGGCCGAAAGTTGGGTCAATTGGTGTCCTGCACTAGGTACTGTTTTGGCCAACGACGAAATCGTCAATGGCGTTTCGGAACGCGGCGGCCACCCAGTAGAGCAAAAGCGCATGATGCAGTGGTCTATGCGCATCAAAGCTTATGCAGAGCGTTTGCTCGAAGGCCTCGACCGCATAGACTGGACAGACGCCCTTAAAGAGCAACAGCGCAACTGGATTGGCAAATCGAAGGGCTCTAGTGTGCATTTTGAAGTCAAAGACAATGCGCTGCAAATAGAAGTTTTTACTACGCGCCCCGATACTATTTTTGGCGTGAGCTTCATGGTGTTGGCACCCGAGAACCCCTACGTCAATCAAATCTGCTCGGCAGATCAAAAAGAGGAGGTTGAGGCCTACAAACAACAAGCTGCTCTCAAAACAGAACGCGATCGCCAAGCAGATGTCAAAAACATAACGGGTGCGTTTACAGGCGCTTATGCATTGCATCCGTTCACAGGTCAAGAAATTCCAATTTGGATTGGCGATTACGTGCTGGCATCTTATGGCACCGGCGCCGTGATGGCCGTACCTTGTGGCGATCAACGCGACTACGACTTCGCCAAGCATTTCAACTTACCGATTCCATCTATTTTTGCCGACCAAGACCTCTCTGACGCGGCCTATACCGAAAAAGATGCAGTCATTGCCAACTCTGACTTCCTGAATGGTCTCGATAGCAAAGCAGCCATGGAAAAAGCAATTGCTGCCATCGAAGCCAAAGGAATCGGTCAGGGTAAAACCAATTACCGCCTTCGAGATGCCGTATTTTCGCGCCAACGCTATTGGGGCGAGCCTTTTCCGGTCTATTATCAAGATGGTTTACCGCAACTCGTAGACGACGCTCTATTGCCTGTCACACTGCCAGATGTAGATGCTTATTTACCGACTGAAGACGGTGAGCCACCGTTAGCAAGAGCGGCCAAAGCGGCTTGGTCTTGCCAGTTGGGAGAGCGCATGGAATACAACACCATGCCAGGTTGGGCCGGAAGCTCTTGGTATTTTCTGCGCTACATGGATCCACACAACCAAGAAACCTTTGCAGATCCAGAAAAACTGGCTTATTGGAATCAGGTCGATTTATATATTGGCGGTTCAGAGCATGCAACGGGTCACTTACTTTATGCCCGCTTCTGGACTAAAGTACTTTATGATCTCGGTTTTATTCAATTCGATGAACCTTTTGCCAAACTGATCAACCAAGGCATGATCTTAGGCAAATCGGCAATTGCCTATATGGGCCCAGATCAAAAAATGTATTCACTAGACATGTTGCCAGCTGCCAAGGAAGGCTTCAGAGAAGTGCGCATTTTGATCGACCTGCTCAACGACGACGAAAGCATTCAGCTAGACGCGCTCAAAGCATGGCAACCCCAATATGCTCAGCAAGAATTTGTCTGCAATGCAGCGGGCAAAGTGCTGGTCAAAAGAGAAGTGGATAAAATGTCTAAGCGTTGGTATAATGTGGTCACGCCAGATGATCTTTGCCAGAAATATGGCGCCGACACCTTGCGCATGTACGAGATGTTCTTAGGGCCGCTAGAGCAAAGTAAACCTTGGGATACCAAAGGTATTACCGGGGTACACGGCTTCCTCAAAAAATATTGGCGTTTGTTTCACCAAAACGGGCATTTTGAAGTAGTAGATGCGCAGCCAGATCCTGCTGCACTTAAAACGCTGCACAAAACCATCAAAAAACTCACCGACGACCTCGAGCGCTTCTCTTTCAATACAGGTGTTTCGAGCTTCATGATTTGCGTCAATGAACTCACAGAGCAAAGGTGCAATAACCGCCACATTTTAGAACAACTCACTATTTTGATGGCGCCTTATGCTCCGCATATCTGTGAAGAAATTTGGGCCCAATTACAACCGTTGTCGTCAAGTATTTTTACGGCAACTTATCCGGTTTTTGACCCAAGTTACTTGACCGAATCTACTTTTGACTACCCGGTTTCTTTCAATGGAAAAATGCGCTACAAAGCTACATTAGAGCTCTCGCTTTCCAGTGATGAGGTCAAAGACCTGATTTTGGCCAAGCCAGAAACGCAAAAATGGTTGGAGGGTAAAACGCCGAAAAAGGTGATTGTAGTGCACGGCAAGATTGTAAATATCGTGCTTTAAGCAAGGCAGATTTAACTACTCAAAAAGAGAGAGCAGACTCGCAGAATTTTTGACCTCAGTAAGGAGGTCTTTGAGCGCTGCTGAGTGCGTATGAATCTGTGCACCACCTGCAATGTAACGCACTTCTGGCGCGTCGTTGTGGAGTTGCTTGAAATACCCCACAATAAAATGCTGATCAACGGCCGTTAGCCAGCTGCTCAATACAACTGTTGGCTTTAACCTTTGAATGCAATCAACCAAAGAGTCGTAAGGGAGGCTCTGGCCTAAATAATAGGTATAGTGGCCTTTGGATCTGAGCAAATACTGATAAAAAAGAAGGCCAATTTCATGCCAGTCGTGTTCGGGCAAAAAGAGCAAAACGCTTTCTTTTGATTTAGGTGGAATCGGTAGACGGTCAATTTCAGTAATTACTTTCTGACGGATGAGGTTCGAGATAAAGTGTTCCTGTGCAGCTGAAATGCTATTGACCAACCACATCACGCCAATGCGATCTAAAAACGGAATGAGGTTTTCGGCAAAAGTAGCCTCTAAACCTTTGTTTTTGATGAGGTCATTGAGGGTGTTGCGAAAAAGCTGTTCGTCGAGTTCGAGTAGCGCTAAAATGAGCTTTTCCTCGGCGTTGTCTATAGAAGAATTGAGTCGAATTTCGGAAACCATGTGATGTATAGCAGTGGTGCCCATGGTGGCAATTTTCGAAATTTTGAGTCCTTTTTTGTTCAGTAAACTGACATTGAGCAAAAAAGATAAGTCGGCGTCTGTGTAGGTTCGAATTTTGGTATCGGTACGCTCTGGAATCAGCATGCCGTAGCGCTTTTCCCAAATGCGAATGGTGTGGGCTTTGATGCCCGTCAGTATTTCGATATCCTTGATTTTATATTCTGCCATCTTCTGTGTAGTCAAACCCTAACAACCTTCAAGATAGATTGTTCGCTTTGCCGCAAAAATAAAAGTTTAAAGTGTAACTTTGCAAGATGCAAATCAAAAGCGCAGAATTCACCATCTCCAATACTGAAGTAAGCAAGTGTCCGCTAGACGGCAAGCCTGAATTCGCTTTTATTGGCAGGTCAAACGTAGGTAAGTCGTCGTTAATCAACATGTTAACTTCCAGAAAAGGCCTAGCCAAAACTTCCGGAACTCCAGGCAAAACCCAGCTCATCAATCATTTTATTATCAACGACCACTGGTACCTCGTCGATTTACCAGGTTATGGCTACGCGAAAGTCAGTCGAACCCAACGCAGTTCATTTGAGCGCTTTATTGCTGACTACCTGACCAAGCGCGAGACGCTATATAATATTTTTGTCTTGCTAGATGCCAGGCTAGAACCTCAAAAAATTGACCTCGAATTCATGAATTGGTGCGGCCAAAAAGGACTACCTTTTTCTATGGTTTTTACCAAAATCGACAAATTATCTAGTTCGGCGCTGCAAAAAAACTTGGCCAAATACAAAAAAGAAATGCTGAAGGTTTGGGCCGAATTGCCACCTGTCTTCACCACATCTGCCGAGTCCGGATTCGGAAAAGAGCCCTTACTCAACTATATCGAGCAAATTTTGGCCTAAAGGCCTGAAAACCTACTTGAATTTTCCTTGCGAATTCCTTACTTTTGCCCAAAAGTATACGCATTATGGGAAGAGCATTTGAATACCGCAGAGCAGCCAAAGAAAAACGTTGGGACAAAATGTCCAAAATGTTTCCGAAATTAGGCAAGGCCATCACCATGGCAGCTAAAGAAGGCGGCATGGACCCCACCACCAACGCTAAGTTGCGCACCGCTATTCAAAATGCGAAATCCGAAAATATGCCCAAAGACAATATCGAGTCTGCCATCAAGCGTGCGGCTCAAAAAGATATTGCCTCTTTTACAGAAGTGAACTACGAAGGCAAGGGCCCACATGGCGTGTTGGTTTACGTAGAGTGTGCCACCGACAACCCAACGCGTACCGTTGCCAATGTCAAGTCTTACTTTAACAAAGCAGGAGGTGCTGTAGTACCTAATGGTTCAATGGAATTCATGTTCTCGCGCAAAAGTATTTTTGAAATCGCCAAAACGCCAGAACTCGATCCAGAAATGCTTGAGTTAGAACTCATCGATGCAGGTTGTGAGCAAATCGAGTTAGAGGAAGAGCAAATCATCGTTTACGGCGACTACACCGCTTTTGGAACCCTAGCCAAAGCACTCGAAGACATGCAAATAGAAGTGCAGAAATCTAGCCTCAAACGCATTCCAACAAGCCCGGTAGATTTTTCAGAGGAACAACTCATCGACATCGAAAAAATGCTCGATAAAATTGAAGACGACGACGACATCCAACAGGTCTTTACCAATATTGCATAAACTACATACTAAAAACGCAATTTTTGCGTTATAACGCCTTTCATTGTCCATGCGTATAAGTCTACATTTTTTCCTGACACTGCTTTTGCTCTTCTTGTCATGGGCTTGTTCGACTGAAAACAATACGCCACTCAATCGTTTTTACCATCAAACCACCGCCAAGTACAACGGGCATTTCAATGCCAAAGAACTATTGCGCGTGTCCTTGAAAACCTACCAAGACGCAAGAAAAGAAGATTTCTACGCTTTGCTGCCGGTATTCCCTGTACCTACAGAAAAAGAAGTCAAAGGGATGCTTCCCGCCATAGACACCGCTGTGGTCAAATGTGCCAAAGTGATCCTCAATCACAGCATGCCCACCGCAGAAAACATGTTCTACAAAACGGTAGAATACAACAAATGGATCGATGAAAACTGGCTCACTGTCGGCGAGGCTTACTTTTACCGCCGAGACTACCAAAAAGCCTTAGATAATTTTCAGTTTGTCAAGCGTTTCTTTGAAAAAGACCAGAGCGCCTATATCGCCAGTCTTTGGATTGCTCGCATTTACATCGAGCAGCGCAAATACGCCGATGCCAAACTGATTTTAGATGCGCTCAACGAACGCGCCGAAATCCAAAACGACAAACAACTCACAGACTACGTTCCTTTCTTGCGCAAAAAGAACCCAGAGGCAGGGCCGCAAATGTCCAAGAATTTACAATTCGAGATCCACCGCGCCTATGCCGACCTCGCTTTGCGCCGCCGCGAATACGACGTCGCCATTGAGGGTCTAGAACTCGCTATTGCCAAGTGCTCAAATGCCAAAGAAAAAGCGCGCTTGCATTATATTTTGGCACAAGTTCACCAACTGCAAAACCAACTGCCAGATGCCGCAGTACACTTCGGCAAGGCATACAAAGCAGCAGCAGCCTCAGACATCGCCTTCAATGCCCGCCTCAACCGTGCCATCGTAAGCGGTGATGTACGCCTCATGGGCGACCTCCAAAAAATGCTGCGCGATGCCAAAAACGCTACTTTTAAAGACCAAATTTACTACGCAATGGCTTTAATGGAGATCAACAAGGGCAATAAGCCGCTTGCTAAATCTCACCTTACCTCAGCGGCGTTTTATTCCAATAACAACAAACGTCAACGCGCACAGGCCTACGAAAAACTCGGCGATCTTTCTTTTCAAGAAAAGAACTTCGTGTACGCTCAGAAATACTACGATTCAAGTTCTCGCTTCATTACCGAAGATTATCCAAATGGCGAGCAAATCAAAAGCAAAGCCACCAAACTTGCCGATTTAGTCAAGGCCATTGAAACCGCACAATTCGAAGATTCTGTTCAAAAAATTGCAGCACTCTCCGAAAAAGATCGCGAAGACTTCCTCAAAGAAACCCTCAAACAAATCAAGCGCGATGAACAGCGCCGTAAAGAACTCGAGGCAGCCAAACTGCTCGCCTTACAGCAGAGCCAGCCGACCAATACGAATGCCAATGCCAACAAATTCATCTTCAACAACCCCAAACTCCGCGAAGAAGGTTACAATGAGTTCCGCAAAAATTGGGGTCAGCGAGACAACACCGACGACTGGCGCCGCAGCGAGCGCATCGTCTTGAATGCCAACATCGACGTTCAAGGTCAGGACAGCACTCAAGCCCAAACCTCACCAGCCCAAAAAGATTCTCTCACCGTAGAGAGCCTGCTCAAGAACATTCCACTGACCGCAGAGGCGCTGAAAGCCTCGCAAGAACGCCTGTTGGAAGCCCTCTACACTTCCGGTGTGCTCTACAAAGAAATCCTCAACGAAACAGAACTCGCCGCAGCGCAATTCTTGGCCATTCTCGATAAAAATCTGGATCATCCCACCGACCTCTCAGCTGCTTTTCAGCTCTTTAAGATTTATGAAAATTCAGCAGATGCCGACAAATACCGCCAATACATCCTCAAGAAGTACCCGAGCTCCGATGCGGCCAAGTATTTCAAAGACCCCGATTTCTACGTCAAGCAAAAATTAAGCGCTCAAAAAGACCAAGAAGCTTACCTCGCCCTCGTTCAGAAATATGACCAAGCCTACTATGCGCAGGTGCAAGCCGCTACCCAAACGGTAATAGACAACGACCCATCCAATGCCTACAGAGCAGAATATTTATTGCTCAATGCCTTGGCTGTTGGGCAGCAAGCGACCGACAAACAAGTACTCGTTCCGCTATTGCAGCGCATTATCGATGAGAAACCAAAGTCTGATCAGGCGGTTCGCGCCAAAGAAATGCTAGAGATCCTCAAGAAGGGTTATTCTAAATTTGAACTCAAACCGGCATCTAAAGAACAGTCTATCTTTACGTATACGCCAAATGGCAGCCAGTATGTTATTGTGCTCCTAGATGAAGACGAAGAAGCCGATGACCTACGCACCACGGTAGCCAATTTCTCAACCAAGGCTTTTAAAACTTCAAAAGTAAAAGTAACGGTCAAGACGACCCTCGATGAAAAGAATTTCATCCTTATTTCTGATTTCCCTACGAGCAAAATTGCCTGGGATTACCTGAATGCCTATAAGGCCGGAGCGGAGTATTTAGATGACTATCAAAACAATAAAATTTTCATTATCAATCAAGAAAATTTGAAAAAGTTGATAGAAACGTCGAAATTTGATGAATATAAAGGATTTTTCATCGATAACTACTAAGCTTTATGCTAAGAAAAGACATTTTCGGAGGTTCACAAGCACCTGATACCACCGACCGCATCAACCGCATTATAGCCGGTACAGAGATCAACGGCGACCTCACCTCAGATTCCAACATCCTTTTAGAAGGGCAAGTGAACGGCAACGTTTCTTGTGCGGGCCGTGTCATTATCGGCACCTCAGGAAAAATCAATGGCAATCTCGTTTGTGTGAACGCCGAAATAGATGGTGCCATGGACGGCCAACTGATGGTAGAAAACCTCTTGGTGTTGCGCGCAACGGCCCGCATCAAAGGCGATATCCAAACCATGAAACTCCACATAGAAGAAGGCGCTTTCTTTGAAGGTGCTTGCGTGATGCGCGCTGGCGTCAGTACGCAAAAACTAGATGTGGAGGCTTCCTTCAATGACTGAAAAAAATAAGTCTACCAACGCTTACCTCAAGCTGAGTTCTGCTGCATTTCAAATGGCCGCCGTCATCGGAGGTTTCACTTGGTTAGGCACTTGGCTCGATCAACAGTTCCATACAAGCAGTCTCTTTACCGTGATTTTAGCGCTACTTGGTGTGGGCATTGGTTTGTATTTGATCATTAAAGAAGTGAATGCGCTCAATCGTGAAAACTAACTCCAAAAAACAGCTTACCCTTTGGTCTTATTTGGCCACTTTAGTGGCCGTTCATTTGGTCTTTTTGATCCTTGCATTTCTCAGTGTATTTGCATTGCCATGGAAACAGATTTTGAGCATTCAACTCACATCCTTGCTCTTAATTTTGATTTCTGCCGGCATTCTTTTCATTCAAAATAAGGGTGATGCCGCTGCGCAAACTTTTCGATTCTTGATCATTAGCGTGACCCAATTATTGGGTTATTTATCGGCAAGTTTGGCCTTGATTTACACCGATCAGAGCGTGGAGCTCGTCTTATATCTGTTGGGGCTTTCTTTGAGTGTCCTGATTCTTCAGACAAGTTATTTCGTCCGGAGACTAAAATGACCGCATAAACCCAAGCAAAAGATTGGCGAGGGGTTCAAATGCCGCGTAGCTCAATTCTTCGGCTTTGTCGTGGATATCGTGATAGTGTTTGTTCGGACCCATCGTATAGACAAAGAATGCGGGGACGCCTTTTTCGGTAAAGAAATAATGATCTGAATTAGCGGCTGGTCCTCTGGATTTGATTTGCGTTACGTTCGAACCTTCTGTATTGAGTTCTATTAAACGGTCAAATTCTGATTTAAACAAAGTGGCATTTACCACCGTGATGCCTTCTTCGCCACTCCCCATGATATCGGTATTGAGTAAGAAGCGAATCTGTTTGAGATCAAATAGCGGATGTTCAACAAAATAGTGCGATCCAACGAGCCCAGCTTCTTCAGCACCAAAAGCAATGAATACGTAATTGTAATTGGGGTCGCGCTTCAAGCTGAGTTGCTGCGCCATATACAATAACATGCCAACGCCTGATGCGTTGTCATTAGCCCCTGGAAAGTAGGTGTCTTTTCCCATTTTTCCGAGGTGGTCGTAATGCGCTGTAACGACTAAATAGGGTTTTTTCTTTGCTTTTTGCGCAGCGGGCAAATAGCCAATGACATTACTTGAGGTGAATTTTGGATCAAATAAAGTTGTCAAGTGCATCAAGGCACTTTGGGGTTTGTTTGCAAAGGCAGTTAAAAGCACTTGGAAAGCAGGGTAGGGCTTCGCTTGCTGACTCACCGACCACGTGAGTTTGCTCGAGGTGAGTTCTATGGTTGCTGCAAATTGTTGGAGTTCCTGAAGGCGTGTTTGTAGTACTTTATTGGTATCTCCGCCAAAACCTGAGGTCTGAACTACCAACATGCGGTCTTTCGGGCAAGGTTTAAAGGCATTGACGCTGCGGTAGAGCGTACGCACATTGCAATATACCAATTGATAGTTGGTAGGAAGAGAAATGCCCGCAGAACCAGGATGAACGAGGTAATCGATGCCCGGCTTGAGGGTGTCTGAGCCTACCGCAAATAAACAGGCCCCCGGAAAAGTTTGAACGGGCAGTGTAAATGATTGTTCGAATTTATTTTTGAAGGGCTGCAGACCAATTTTGTGGAATTCTGCTGCAATGAATTGAGCGGCCAATGCGCTGCCGTCCTCGACATAACCCCTGCCAGCGTAAGCCGGGGAGCAAAGCGTAGAAATAGTTTGCCGATATGGGTATTGCTGCCCATAGACAAAAGACAGGGCTAGGCAAAAAACGAAACTAAGCGCCAGTCGCATGGCGGCGACAAATTTTGTAGATGAAATCTTCTACAATTTCAGATTCTGTATCCCAGTTAAACGTAGCGGCAAGCTCCGCGATCATGTTGCGTGCTGCGTCGATAGAGGCAAGTTGGTCGAGTTGCTTGATATTGCTTGAGAAATCGTCTGATGAGCCGTCGAACAATTCATTGATAAATTGAAGTTTTTCGTTGAGTGTAAAAGCACCAATAAGGCTTTCCAATGGAAACATACTGCGGTTGTCGCGGATATTGGCCTCCATCTCTGCCATCCAAATAGGCTGATCTCCAGAAAATTCTGGCTCCCAGCTAGAAGGCGCTGCGGGCTCCGTTACTTCTTCTTCAGTTGTTTGGTCTTCAACAACCTCTTCAAATAGATTTTCTACAACGCTAGGTTGCTCCTCAATCATTTCTTGCTCAATCGTTTCTTCCTCGATTGGTTCTTCTTCAATCGTTTCTTCCTCGTTTGCTTCTTCTTCTATTGCTTCTTCTTCTATTGCTTCTTCTTCAAGTGTTTCTTCTTGAACTTCATCTGCTACAACTTCTTGCTCCTCCTCTTCTTCAAAAAGGTCTTCTTCATTCGTAGTTTCATCATCACTCAAATCACTTTCGCTTGGTTCGCCATTGGCAAAAGTGACTTCAAATGCTGGTTCGGGTGTGGGTTCATCTATTGCGCCAAATAGGTCAATAGGCGTTTCGATTTCAGTTTGGCGAATGCTGGCAGAAATGACGGGTTCTTTAACACCCAACACATTGGTTTCGTATATTTTGTAGCGCAAAATAACCATGCGCTCATAGAGTTCTTTGGCGTCCTCGACTAATAATTCCATGTCTTCTGGGCTAAGGTGTCCAGATTCTAGTTTTTCAACACCATTTTGAAGGTGTCCAAGAATTGTTTTGATCATTAGAGAGGGACTTTTTTCTGACATTGCTTATAACTTATTAATTTCGTGCAATCGGCAGTATATTGCACTACCGAATCAAAATTAGAAAACATTTCACAATCTCATTCAACAGCACTATGTTTTTAGAGCAATTTACCAAAGAAAACGGACAACAAGGTTGGATAGAGGTGATTTGTGGCTCTATGTTTTCTGGTAAAACCGAAGAACTTATCCGCAGACTCCGTCGTGCGGCTTTTGCCAAACAGTCTATTTTACTTTTCAAACCGCTTATCGATGACCGCTATGCCACTGAGGCAGTGGTGAGTCATCAAGGGCAAAGTTGGGAGGCCAGGCGCGTTGCATCCGCACAAGAAGTGTTCGACGGATGGAAAGGTGAACAAATTGTAGCGATAGATGAAGCACAGTTTTTTGATGCCCAAATAGTTCAAGTTTGTAATGAACTTTCAAACAAAGGAGTTCGTGTCATCGTTGCGGGTTTAGATATGGATTTCAAAGGGATTCCTTTTGGTCCTATGCCACAACTAATGGCTATTGCAGAATATGTCAGTAAAGTACATGCTGTATGTGTACACTGCGGTAAACTAGCGCAATTCTCGCATCGCACGGTCGCCCAAACCGAGCAAGTATTAGTCGGTGCTGTAGAAAAATACCAACCGCTCTGCAGAAGCTGTTATCAAAAAGCGTTGTCATGAAACTGAATCTGACCCACGCTCAATTGACCGAAATTTTTGCTGCACGTTTTGTGGGCAAGCCAAGTGCTGTCCTTGTTCAAGAAGTAGTTTACGACTCTCGCAAAATTTCGCGCAGTGAAGGCGTAGCCTTTTTTGGACTAAACGGCCCCAAGCACAGTGGCTTTGAATATGTTCAAGCAGCATACGACAAAGGCATTCGCATCTTTGTATTGGATCAGCAACCTGCCAAAGAGTTTGCTGAAGCTTGCTTTTACATCGTTGATGATGTGCTAGAAGCACTCCAACAACTTGCGACCTTTCACCGCAAAAGAATCAACTACCCCATTTTAGCCATTGCTGGCGCCATTGGTAAAACCACCGTAAAAGAGTGGATTTACCATCTTTTAGCTGACCAACTGAAGGTACAGCGCAGCCCCAAAAGTTACAATTCGCAACTTGGGGTGGCACTCTCGTTGCTACAGCTTCCGCTAGAAGGCAATTTAGCCCTCATAGAGGCGGCGGTGAGCAAACCTGGCGAAATGGAGAAGCTCCATGCCATGATTGCGCCCAATTATGTGGTGATTACCAACACAAATGCGGGTTTTCGACATGAATTTGATACTGATCAAGCCTACCAGGTAGCGCTGCAATCTCTTTCGATTGGCGCCGATTGGCGCATCGATGGCGACCACCTAGAGGCGCTTAGCGACGAAAATTCAAAAAACTTATTCGATCAAATACCCTTCAATGATCCCGTGCGGGTCCATAATGCACGCGTAGCCATTGCTTGCGCACTCCGCTTGGGTTCATGTAGCCCAAAAGCTGTTGCTGAGCTTCCTGAACTGGCCAATCGGCTAGAAACCTTCGAAGGCATTCATGGCGCCACGCTCATCAATGATGCTTACAGCTTAGATCTGCTTGCTTTTGAGGGTTCGCTTTCCTTTTTGAAAGCAGTGGCTCCAGGAAAACAGCACATGGTCTGTTGTTTACTTTCCGAGAATCAAGCGCATTTAAAAGAAGAAATCATACGTTTGTTGTTAGCCAACCAAATTGATACCTACCATATTTGGACAGCGCTGCCCGCCATCCTTCCCGATATTTCGGATCAGGTCGTCTTGATCAAAGGCAACCAGCATTTGCTGACCGAGGCGCTACTTTCCAAATGGAAGCGCAAGTCGCACAGCACGGTGGTGCGTTACGATCTTTCTGCACTCCAGCACAACTTGCGTCAGTACCAGCAAAGTTTGGCTCCAACAACTCAAATACTTGCCATGGTCAAGGCGCAAGCATATGGCGGTGGCTTAGATCAAATTGCAAAGCAACTGCTTGCGGGTGGCGTCAATTATTTTGGCGTTGCTTATGCGGATGAAGGGGTCTTACTCAGGCAAGCTGGTATAAAACTGCCAATTTTAGTCATGAATGCCGAGCCTGCTGGATTTGAGAGCTGCATTGCTTACCAACTTGAGCCTGCCATTTATAGCCCTACACACCTCGATGCGTTTATCCGGACACTGATTGCCTCTCAAATTCAAGATTATCCCATTCATTTGAAGTTTGATACCGGCATGCATCGCCTAGGTTTTTTGCCCGAGCAAACCGATCAGTTGTTGCAAACTTTGCGCGCCCAACCAGAAGTTTGTGTGAAGAGTGTTTACAGCCATATGGCTTGTGCAGATGAGCTCCAGCATCCCATGAATGCGCAGCAAATCAGCAGTTTTAACGCCATTTGCAGCCAGTTTGAAAGCGCGCTTCCTTATCCTTTTCTCAAGCACCTCTTGAACTCTGAAGGCGCGGCTCATTTTCCGCAAGCGCAATTCGACATGGTGCGTTTAGGCATTGGTCTTTTTGGGGTCAATCACGACCCACAGTTTGAGCAAAAATTAAAGCCAGTGATTTCCTGGACCAGTCGAATCTCCCAATTAAAGCAACTCAAGAAAGGCGCTTGTGTTGGTTATGGCTGCTCAGAAATACTAGAAGCCGATAGCCAAATTGCAGTGATTCCTGTGGGCTATGCCGATGGTTTCAAACGAAATCTTAGCAATGGAAGAGGAGGGGTTTATATCGACGGCAACTTTTGTCCAACAATAGGAAGAGTTTGTATGGACATGATCATGGTTCTAGCGCCCAACGCTCGGCCAGATGCCGAGGTAGAAATCATCGGTACGCAGCAAGCGCTCAGTCTATTTGCAGAGAAAGCACAGACCATTCCTTATGAAATTCTTACAAGTATCTCACCTCGGGTGCAAAGAACTTATGTGAATGATTAATTTAGAGCTTATAAAACCTGCATCATGCTGAAAAATTTTCTGTTGTTTTTGATTTTGTATTGTTCATTCACGGCCAATGCGCAAGTGGCAAAATCAGAAGGCGATACCCTTAAGTACTTAATTATTCGCAACAATGGAATAGAATACGTTGCACAAATATTAGCTGATGACGGCCGTGAACTCTTGATTTTAACTCAGCAACTCGGCAAAATATACATCCCGAAATCAGAAGTGAAAAGCATTACTTTGGTGGATGAGCAGACAGACTTCAAGTCAGGCGAATACTTAGGCCAGGGAGTTTTTACTACTAGGTACCAATTTACCACCAACGCGTTTGCGATCAAAAAAGGCGAGAATTACGCGCTCATCAATCTATATGGGCCCGAAGTTCATTTTGGGATCATGCCCAACCTGAGTGTCGGGATTATGGCCACCTGGATAGCCAGTCCAATTGCGTTAGCTTTGAAATATACCATCCCTACACAAAACCCAATGATCAATTTTGGCGTCGGCACCATCATGGCATCTACTGGTTACCTCAACCAGGCAAAAGGGTTTGGCGGCCTACATTGGGGAATGGCTACGTATGGAACACGCCGCAGCAATGCCACACTTTCATTGGGTTATGGTTATTTCAATTCTGGCTTCTCATTTAACAATCAAGATTTCTATTACCAACCGGGTACTTATGCAGCTGTGCTCAACCAAGGCACTTATAGTTTCCCCATTCCAGAAATGCTCACTTATGAAAATGAAGTAGGAAACTTTAAATCACCAATAATTGGCATTTCTGGTATTGCAGCAGTCGGTAAAAAAGTGAGCATTATTTGGGACGTCATGATCATCGGAGGCAACAAGCGCAAGGTTTTTGATGGCCAACAAGTTGACTATTATTACAACCCAAATACAGGTCAGCCAAGTTCAGTAGTATACAATGATCCATTTATTGAGGTCAAAAGCACCAATATTGTTTTTATGCCTGGTATGCGTTTTCAAAAGGACGAAAACAAGGCTTTTCAGGTGACGCTCGCCGGTATTATTGGCCGCCGTGAAGAAATCGTCAACTATCAGGTCAACGTAAATAATTATTCTTTTCCTGTACCAATGCTCAGTTGGTTTTATAAGTTTTAACCATGGAAACTGTTCAAGATCAGTTATTGCAGCTCATTAAAGCAAAGCTCCCTCCGGGTGACGCTTTGGGTCATGTTTTGAGCGAGACACTACACATTAGCATGGATGCCGCTTATCGCCGCATGCGCAACGAAACAGCACTGACCATCGACGAACTCAAAAGGTTGTGCAAAACCTTCGACATTTCTTTTGACTCCCTGATCTTACAACAAAAAACGAATGTAATTTTCCGGTATACGCCCCTCAATGCGTATGATTTCTCCTTGGAATCTTACCTAGAAGGCATTCTCGAGGCATTTGAGCGTTTGCGTCATCTTGAAGATCCTAAAATAATGCTCACCATCAACAACACGCATTTTTTTCAGTTATTGAATTTTCCGCAATTGGTGCGCTTTAAGTTGTTTTTTTGGGCCAAAACACACTTGCAAATACCTGACTACAAAAACGTATTATTTCGCCACGAAAAAACCTCAGACCGCGCTTTTGAACTCGGGAAGTCCATCTTGCAGTCTTATAACACCATCCCATCTGTAGAAATCTTCGACCCTGAACTCATGCGTGGTTTCTTGCGTCAGATCCATTATTACTACAAATCCAATCAGTTTGAAGACCCAAGCTACGCGCTCTTTTTGTGCGATCGCCTCCTGATGTTCTCTGCTCACCTTCGCGAACAAGCGGGTTACGGTAAAAAATTCATTTATGGCACCCAGGCGCCGGCTACGGGCAACCGTTTTGAGATGTACCTCAATGAAACCATCAATGCCGATTCCGCTTTTTATTACGAGAGCAAAGACAAACAGGGCTTGTTTCTCTCGCATAATATTATGAATTACTTGCAAACAACCGATGCGCAATATGTGCAAGACGCCAAGCAAGTGATCGATAAGCAATTGGCCAATTCCAGTCTCATTAGCGTTGTGAACGAGCGCGAGCGCAATAACTTCTTTGCCGATTTTGAGAAAACAATCGGTATGTTTCGCAAGAAAATAGAAGCAGACCTCGACTTTCTTTCTTGAAACTTGCGTTTTTCGCAACTCGAAATGAACTAGCTCCGCTATTCAGTTTTGCAGCACTCTATTTTATGCCAAACTTTGTACTATTAAATTGTATGCTATGAAAACAAAAAATTTACAATCCGTTTTATTACTAGTGGCCATTTTCTTTAGTGGCATGGCAAGTTATTTTGCCCAACCCAGCAGCACAATTGCTGTGGCTAACCCCAATGTCAATGCACTCGCCATTAAGGCAGAGTCTGTGGCAAAAATGCTGCGCTTAGAGTTGATTAAAATCAATAAGTACAAAGTCTATGATGAATTTGACATGAACGAAATCATCCAGGCCAAAGAGGAGTACAAAGTAGGCTGTTATGGCCAAAATTGCTTGTCGAAATTAGGCGAAGAACTCAAAGTTGATTACGTGATGTCTGGCTCGATAGACGGTTTGGGCAATAAAATTGTCGTGACGATTAAAATCATTGATGTCAAAGCACAAAGCCTTTATAAGTCGGCTGTTCGCGAATTTGACAACCAAGAATTAGAAATCCAGCGCATGGTAGAAATTGTTTTGGCCGAAATGCATGGGCTTACCGTAGACAAAGTGACTGCAGATCGCTTGGCCTTCAAAAATGAAGTGATTACTTCTAATAATGTTGGAAAAGTCAATAATTCAGGACCTAGAATTGGTTTTGCTTATCTTACTGGAGATTTAAATGAATTTGCCATTCGCGATGAACAGTACGGAGGTTTGGGTATTCAGCCTATTGCATCTATGATAGGTTATCAACTTGAAGGTCAGTATGTAGGGACGGAAAATTTCTCAGAGCTTGTCGAAGGCATTTTAAATGTTTCTGGCCTTGAGCAAGGACAGTTTGTGCCATCGGTGTCTTTATTGAACGGATTCCGTTTCGGTAAAGGAAATTGGGAGTTCGCTTTTGGCCCGCGCTTTGGCGTGAAATCTGTTTCAGATGGCTTTTTTGATACGCAAAAGCAATATAATCCAAATTATTCCGGACCTGACAAAGGTCAATATTTTTCGAGACAAGATTGGATTGCCTACGCTACAGCAAATGGTTTAGTTGATGCCAATGGTATGGTTTCAGCGCCAGAATACGGATATAATTTTACTGAATGTTTTGATAAAAGAGGAGGCAAAGAATTATCCACATCTTTTTTGATTGCATTTGGAAAAACGTTCCAAGCAGGGGCCTTGAATATTCCTGTAAACATATTTTATAGCTCTCAAAAGGGAGGCGGTTATGTTGGTGTGAATATGGGCTTTAATGTTCAAAAGAGCAAACAACCAATTAATAAAACAACGAGTCCGCAGCGTTATTATTAAGCCTTCAAGCAAACTAGATAAAAATCAAAAAACAACTTTTAGTTAGTGATTCGCATAGACGCTCTGCTTCTTCGGAAGCCAGGGCGTTTGTGCAATAATACAATTGCCTATGCCCAGTTGGTTTTTCAAATTGTAGCAATTTTGTTCGCGCTTCTTGGCTCTTTGTGTCGTTATAACTAGATTTACCGCTTAATCGATCTATATTTTTTAGACCATGAAAATACGACTCAGTTTTTCAACGCTTCTTCCCATTTTGATTTGCTTACTTGGAAGCCTTCAAGTACATGCGCAAGCACCAAATACGAGCGTACCAAGTTCCGATACCACCAAATATTTGGTTGTCAAATACGACGGCAATGAGTATGTGGGGCTCATCCTTTCTGACGACGGCCGAGAAGTCTTGATTGAGACCAAATCATTGGGTAAAATTTATATTCCTAAAAGCGATATCAAATTGATTCGTCCTATTGATTATGCCGAGGATATGGTCAATGGAGTGGTGAGTTCAGCAGATGTTTTTACAACGCGTTACCAATTTACCACCAATTGTTTTCCGATTAAAAAAGGGGAGAATTACGCCATGGTCAATCTATACGGTCCGGAAGTCCATTTTGCAGTCCACAAAGATTTTTCAGTTGGCGTGATGGCTACCTGGGTTGGTTCGCCAATTGCCTTGGCATTAAAATACACTCGAGGTACTGCCAATCCAAAAATTAATTATGGTGTGGGCACGCTCTTAGGCACCTCAGGTTACTTCAATTTAGGTAAGGGTTATGGAGGCTTACACTGGGGCATGATTACCTACGGAGACCGCCGCAACAACGCAACTTTATCTCTAGGCTACGGCTATTTCAATCCACGAATGTCCAACACAAATTTTGGCCAGCCTATTTATACGCCTGGTGTTTATGCCGCCCCAAATGGGATGTATCCAGAACTTCCTATTGATGGCTATTTTTATGCAAGCGATCAATCTAACTACAAAGCGCCAATCATTGGGCTTGCAGGGCAAGCAAAAGTGGGTAAAAAGGCCAGCTTTATTTACGATTGCATGTATATCATGGCAAGCAATAGTTACAAGTCGGTTACAGGAGGTCAGCCCAGGACAGAACAATATGACGCAAACGGTTTACTTAGCCAAGTAGAAGTTTATAATTTTCAAGAAACAGTTACTGCTGGCACCTCGCGTCAAAATGTAATGGTGATTATGCCCGGCATGCGCTTTCAAAGATCAGAAAACAAGGCCTTTCAGATCAGTTTGGCAGGTGTGCTTACCAAAAGTATGTCTTTCACATTGCCGATGGTCAGTTGGTTTTATAGATTCTCCTAATCAGTGCTGTTCATAGGGCTCTTTATTTTTCAATCGTGGTGGCTATCTATTTTGGTGGCCACACTTTTGTTTTTGTTGATTTTTGTTTTTATCCGCAGCCGCATAGAAACATCGCGCAGAAATCAGGTAAGGCTCGAGGTCAAAATTGCCGAACGCACCAAAGAAATTCGCCTACAAAAGACCAAAATTGAGGAGCAAAAACGCCTACTTGAAGAAGAAAAAAACAAGGTAGAGGAGCAGCAAGCGCTCTTGCAGCGCGAAAAAGACCGAACCGAACAATGGCTGCTCAATACCTTGCCTTCACAGGTCGTAATTGAACTCAAGCGCAATGGAAAAGTAAAAGCACAGGCGTTCAAGCAAGTTTCCATTATGTTTACAGATGTAGTGGGCTTTACCCGGATTTCAGAATCAATGGCGCCGAGCCGCATTGTTTCTAAACTCGACATCTTATTTCAGAAGTTCGACGAAATCATTCAGGCCAACAACCTCGAGAAAATCAAGACAATTGGAGATGCCTACATGTGTGCTGGAGGAGTACCGGTAGAAAACTCAACCAATCCAATAGACGCATGCTGTGCCGCTTTGCAAATTCAAGCTTTCATGGATAAGTTGAAGTACGAGGCCATTGCTGACCACGAAGACTACTGGGAAATCCGTTTGGGGATCAATACCGGGCCCGTCATTGCCGGAATCATCGGGAATATTCGTTTGGCCTACGACGTTTGGGGTTCATCTGTGAACCTTGCGCAGCGCATGGAGATGCTCGGAGAGCCCGGAAAAGTAACCATAACAGGCAATACCTTTCAGCAAATTGAGCCGTATTTTGAATGTGATTACAAGGGCAAAGCCCTGACAAAATCGCGTACCAAAGTAGATATGTATGTGGTCCAACGGATCAAGCCCGAGCTGTCGGTCAATGGGGAAGGCCTCATTCCGAATTCTCGTTTTGAAGAGATTAAAAAATTACACCACTACAGCTCCATCAAATACTACAAGACCGAGCACCACGTCATGGGTATCCTTCAGAAAAACCTCTCCCCAACGCTTTATTACCATTCGATCAACCACACCAAAGATGTTGTTAAATCTGTCGAGCGCATCGCCTTGCTAGAAGGTGTTACCGACGAAGGACTGTTCTTGCTAAAGACCGCAGCTATTTTTCACGATGCCGGTTTCATTGATCAATACGATCACAATGAGGCAATTGGCGCCCGTATGGCACAAGAAATATTGCCTAAATATGGTTACACTGAGCAGCACGTCAAAACCATCGTCGAGCTGATTCATGCCACTGAAATTCCGCACAAACCCATCAACAAACTTCAAGAAATCATTTGCGATGCCGATCTCGATTATTTGGGGCGTTCAGACTTTGAGCAAATTGCCGATAACCTCAGAAAAGAGCTCACTGAAATGGGCAAAATCAAGTCGCGCAAAGAATGGGACTCCATTCAAGTGAACTTTCTCAAGCAGCACCAGTATTTTACCACAACAGCTATTGAGTCGCGTCAAAAAAAGAAACAAGAGAATCTACAAGTAGTCATGGACCGCTTGGCCGCCAATAGTTATTTGGATTAAATTAAAGATAACGGCCAGGTGCTTTTCTAGGACTTTGATTTTTGGAAGATTTCACTTCTCTAATACTGTATCCATAAGAAAAATTAAGAATGGCCCGATTCAAAGACCCTGGACTATTGATGCGTTGGTCGTACAAATACGCGAGTTCTAACGTATGGGGTCCATCCCAATCGAATCCGAGGCCTACACTCAAACGAATGCGGTTAAGGTGATATCCTTGCTGGCCATCCATGGGGCCGGTAAAAAATTCCATGGATGCTTGCGGCAGAAGCACAGATTTTTTGATGTCGTAAACGATACTTGGCTTGATGCGAAAAGCCTCGCCAAATTCAGGTTCATAATTCGCTGCGAGTCGATTTGTTGTAAATTGATAACGAGCCCTTAAGCCTAGTTGTAAGCGATCGAGGTCATAATTGGTTTGCACATTGACATTTAATCGGTGCTGATAAGTAAAGTTCCCCTCCTCTGTACGGCTGCCGATGTAGCGGTAATCTAAAGAAGGACGAATGTATTTATTGAGTTTATACTTGTAAGAAATTTGTGGGAAGAAGGTTTGCACACCTCCAGCGCCATGGCGAGTGGTAAGGTCAAAAGCGAGGCTTTGCTTTTTATCTAGTTTATAACCTACGCCAATTTCGTTCCATACTTGGAACACAGTACTGTTTTGGCCCAAGACCACAATTGGAAATAACAGTAAACTAAGGACTAGATTGCGCATTCTTAACGAATAACGGTGATTTCACCTAAATCTTTGACCTCATTTTTACCAATTTCGATGGTATATTTGACAGGTTCTTTGGTGTAGTAATCGTCGTCGTTATTGGTGACAGAATTGCCGGTATGAAAAACCTCATTGTAGGCAAAAACGGTGTAAGTACCTGGGAATAAATAATTGAAACTAAATGAGCCATCGTGGTTGCATTCAACTTTGTCATCGAAGATGCTGTCTTGGGTGCCGTAAACGATGTAAACATCTTCGGTTGCCCCTGCGTAACTCACGGTTTGTGCCAATGCACCATTGATGTATAGCTTTTCATTTATCGTCAGTTTTCCTTTGATTTCACTGCGACCACCTTCGCCTTCATATTTTTTACAGCCTGAAAAACTAAGCGCGAGAATTGCGATTGACAAAATAATGGAAAGTCTTTTCATTTCTTTTTTTTGACAATGTTAAGAAAAAAACAACTTTTCTCTGCTTCTTGCGTCTGATTGTTTGGATAAAAATCGATATTTCAGTAATATTGGTACCGCTAAACCAAGCTAAATGAAACACTTACTACTCTCCTTCCTTTTTTGCCTTCCTTCTCTTGTTTTTTCGCAGGTTGTAATCAACGAATATTCCTGTTCAAACATGACAGGTCCTACCGATGCATTTGGAGAGAGAGAAGACTGGGTGGAGCTCTACAACTCAACAGCAGCAGCCGTTGATTTAACAGGCTGGTATCTTTCAGACAAGGCATCTAACCTCACTAAGTGGCAAATTCCGAGTGGTAATATCAACGCCAATGGCTTTAAAATGGTTTTTTGCTCCAAGCGAAATTTGGTTTCTGGCAATGAATACCATCCCAACTTTAATCTTTCTCAAACCGATGGCGACTGGATTATCTTATCCAATCCATCAGCTGTAGTCGTAGACTCCTTTAAAATTGTACACCTCACCAAGTCAAATCATTCGGTAGGTCGCTCCAGCAATGGTGCCATCGACTTCAAATTGTTTACCACTCCAACGCCCAATGCGAACAACGCTGGTGGCGTGAATTTTTACCCACCCAAACCTGTTTTTAGTTTAGCTCCAGGGTTCTATCCGGGCGCACAAACCATCACCATTACCTGTGCTGACCCAACGGCTACCATCCGCTACACCCTAGACGGTTCAGATCCTATAGCCACCTCTCCAACATACACAGCCCCCATCAATATCACCACTACCAAAGTATTGCGCGCCACCGCTTTTGGCACCACCCTGTCTTCTTTCACAGAGACCAACACCTATTTTATCAATGTAACCCATACTGTTCCAGTAGTTTCGGTTTGTAGCCAAGGGGTTTATTCTTTAGTAGCAAACGGCAGCCAAAATCCTCAGAATCGAATTGGTTCATTTGAGCTATTTGAACAAGATGGCTCATTTATCGACGAATCTGAAGGAGACTTCAACAAGCATGGCAATGACTCTTGGGCTTATGCGCAGCGCGGTTTTGACTTTATATGCAGAGACCAATACGGTCAAAATGGCGACCTCGATCACCAAATTTTCCCTGAAAAAAGTCGAGACGAATTTCAGCGCGTGATCCTAAAACCAGGAGCCAGCGACAACTACCCATTTGAACAAGGTGCCCATATCCGCGATGCCTTGATTCATACACTCTCGATCCGCGCCGACATGAAACTCGACGAGCGTACCTGGCGTCCGGCAGTTGTTTATTTGAATGGCAATTTTTGGGGTGTATATGAAATCCGAGAAAAAGCCGATGACCACGACTACGCCGATGAATACTACGGCCAAGACAAATACAATATGCACTACCTCAAAACTTGGGGTGGTACCTGGCAAGAATACGGTGCGCCAAACGCGCAGCCTAGTTGGAATGCCTTACGCAACTATATTCTCACCAACAACATGGGTAATCCTGCAAACTTCAACTATGTAGACTCCTTGCTCAGTTGGAAATCACTGGCCGATTACTTCATGATCAATTCTTATACAGTCAACCAAGACTGGCTCAACTGGAATACCTCGTGGTGGAGAGGTCTAGACACCACCGGAGACCACAAAAAATGGGGTTATGCCCTCTGGGACATGGATGCTACTTTTGGGCACTATATCAACTATACCGGTATCCCTGATCCCAGCGCCAATGCCGACCCTTGTAACGCAGAAAACCTACCCAATCCGGGCGGTCAAGGCCACACAGATATCTTAGAAAAACTGATCAATGAAAACCCAATTGTTGAACAGTATTACATCACTCGATATATCGACTTAATCAATACTTCATTTAGTTGTGCCACCATGATTGCGCTCCTCGACAGCATGGTCGCCGAAATAGGACCCGAAATGACGGCGCATTGCGCCAAATGGGGTGGAACCTACAACGGATGGCAGTCGCGCGTGACCCAACTGCGCAATTTCATCAATCAACGCTGCTTGGCACTAGAGCAAGGCCTAATTGACTGTTACCAACTTTCCGGTCCTTTTGCTACTACTTTTGATGTGAGTCCGGCAGGTGCAGGTACCATTCAGGTCAACTCCATCAACCCACCTTCATATCCTTGGACCACTAGTTATTTCGGTGGAATTCAAACTTTAATTGAACCAAATGCCAATCCTGGCTTTGTGTTTAGCCACTGGACCGTTACTACAGGCCCGCTTGGCTTGCCAAGCACTACAGCCAATAATTTCATTAACATCAACGGCCCCGAGACCATTGTAGCTGTCTTTATTCCAGACGTTCCAGATGTGGATGGCGACGGATGTTTGAACGTCGATGAAAACTTAGTGGGTACAGACCCATCTAACCCAGACACCGATGGCGACGGCGAGAACGACTGCGCCGAAATTGGCAATGTTGGCGCTCCAACCGATACCGACGGCGATGGCATCATTGACGCACTAGAGTCATCTATCATCGACACCGACGGCGACGGCGTTATGGATGAGCTCGACCCAGACAACACCAATCCGTGTATTCCGAATGCAAACGCAGGCCCTTGTGACCAAGACGGCGGTGGCCTTACCAATAGTCAGGAGAATGCCGCCGGCACAAGCCCTACCAATCCCGATACCGATGGCGATGGCCTCACCGATGGCGCAGAGGTCACTAACGGCTCTGATCCGCTCAACCCTTGCGACCCCGACGACACCCTCCCTGGTTGTCAAATAGACACCGACTTTGACGGTCTTACCGATGCGCAAGAAGGCGTGCTTGGCACCAACCCACTCAATCCCGATTCCGACGGCGATGGCATCAACGATGGCACAGAAGTCACAAACGGTTCTAATCCACTAGACCCATGTGACCCAGATGGCAGCAGTCCTGAATGCGCCACCGGAATCTTCTTCCCAACTGCATTTTCACCAAATGGTGTGGGCAATGGACTCAATGAAGTATATCAAATTATTGCCGGTAAGGATATCGCTGCTATTAACTTCAAAATTGTGGACCGCTGGGGCAACCTGATGTTTGCTTCTACCAACAAACAATTCAAATGGGATGGCAACCACAAGGATAAACCTTGCAATAGCGGCGTGTATGCATATGTTTGTGATGTCACTTATGAAAACGGCAGCACTAAGAAATTTACAGGTAACATCACTTTAATTCGATAAGCGATGCGCTTCAAAAGTTGTTTATTTTCACTTACAATCGCTTTGTTTGTGCTCGGTGTTTTTCCGAATGCCGGCCTCGCCCAAGATTTTCACCTGACACAAGCAGACCGCAGCATGCCTTTTCTAAATCCTGCTTTTGTGGGTGCTTACAAGGGCTTTGAAAGAATTACGCTGCTCAATCGCAACCAATGGATTGGCTCAGGCACCCAATTTTTGACGACTTACGGCATGGCTGAATTCACGCCTGGCAGAACGCGTCAATCCGAACGTGCTTATGCCGGTATCGGTGCTTCTTTTAGCAACGACGTTGGCGGCGATTCCCGCATGACTCAAAAATCTTTCGGGCTTACCGCAAGTGGTCATATTCCGCTGGCAAAAGGCCACTGGCTAGACGCGGGTCTTCAAACGGCTATTCAGCAACGCAGTGCTGACTTCAGCAGCCTATTGTATTACTCGCAATGGAATGGCAGTGCCTTAGACCCGAGCGTTTTTTCGGGCGAAGAAAACGATTTTGTCAATTTTGCTTTTGTAGATGCAGGCTTAGGGCTAGCGTATCGTTTTGAACCGAATCAACGCGGTGAGTTGCGCGATGGCCAATGGTCTTTGCAAACAGGTCTGTCTTTTCAGCACGTCAACCGTCCTCGCTTACAATACAACACCCTATCTGCCGATCGCTTGTATCGCAAAGCTGTTGCTTACGCCTGTTTTTCGCTTGGACTCAATGAAGTTTCTACCTTGCAGTTTTCGCTCACGCATTTGCGTCAAGGAGGCCACTCGGAAAGCATGCTTGGCGCCATATACCGCATGAAGCTCCGCGGCAGTTCTCAGGTCACTAATGAGGTGAGCACAAGATACCTGAGCGCAGGGCTTTATTTTCGTTCTACAGCTGCTGTAGCACCTTATATCGCACTCGATTTGGGCGCTTTTGACTTTGGGATTTCTTACGATGCAGATTTAGGAGCAACTTCGTCTGTTTTCAGACATTCTGTTGAGCTCAACCTCGCTTATACCTTCCTGAAAAAGTCGGCCTTTAAAGGTAGCCGTTTGCGTTAAGAAATGCTGTCCACTGTGCAGCTTGGGCTTTGTTCATAACGCGTGGAATTTTGTTTTGTGCGCCGAGCTTTCCGATACTTTCCAAATAGGCATAAAATACTGAAGTAGGCAATAATTTGAGCTTAGGCATAGGCATGCTGTGCTTGCGCACATAAGCGTAGTCGTCGTTGTTGAGTTGCAGCGCTTGGTCAATATCAGCGATGATATTCGATGTGGCTTCTTGCTCGTCGCAACCTATATACCAGCAGTGTTGCAGCCCCTCTTCGTCGGCATGAATGGTGTATTCAGAAAATGAATACTTGAATTGTGTGCTCACGGTTTTCAGGGCCTGATTGATGTTATCCAAAGACAAATGCTCTCCGCACAGACTTAAAAATTGCTTGATGCGTCCCGAGATAATGATTTCATGGGTAGTGGTGTCGGTGAAGCGCACAAGATCTCCAAGCATGTAGCGCCAGAGCCCCGCATTGGTGCTGATGACCAACGCGTAGTCTATCCCGGGCTTGACCTCACTAATAGAATATGCTTTGAATTTATTTTTGAGTTCGCCAGACTCCGTAAAATACTCGGCGTTAAACGGCACAAACTCAAAAAAGATGCTGTTGTTCATCAGCAGGGTCATGGCTCTTTTTTTCGGGCTAGTTTGGTACGCAAAATAGCCTTCGCTCGCTAAATAGGTATCGAGCAACACAACCGGTTTTCCTGAAATTTTTTGCAAGCGTTCCACAAAAGGGTCCATGTAGACACCGCCATGCACATATACTTGAAAATTTGGCCAGATTTCGTGGATGTTGTTGAGCTTGTAGTGCTTTACAATTTCTTCTAGCAAGAGCACACACCAGCTCGGGATCCCCGCCATAATGCCGATATCCCACTTAGGGGCTTCCTGTACCATTAAAGGTAGTTTGGCTTTCCAGTCTTTGAGATGGGTAATTTTTTTGGTCGGTTTTGTAAACGGAGCAGCAATGAGCGATGTGTGTTTTTTTAAGATACCGCTGAGGTCGCCTTCGTAATGCTGGTCGATTTTTTTGAGCTTAGTGGAGCCACCAACGGCAAGTACTTTAGCACTGTAAAAGGAATCAGGTAGGTTCAATTCGTGTAAGATGGAGAATTGTCTTAACGAGACCCGCTGAAAAGACCGAATCATTTCGGTGCTCACTGGAATTCTTTTACTCGGGGCGCCGGTTGTACCGGAGGACAGCGCAAAGTATTTGATGCGGCCAGGCCAGATGGCATCTTTTTTACCTTTAATGGTGTCTTCGAGCCACTCGGTATAGAATTCATCGTATTCGGTAATGGGAACGATTTGTTGGTAGCGCGAAACGAGGTCCGTTTTTTGAAGCAAGGCAGCGAATTGATAGCGCTGTCCGAAAGCTGTTTTTTTGGAGTGGTCAATGTTTTGACGCAAGACCTCGAGTTGTTGTTTGTAGCCTGCACTGATGCGGGAGATGCGCTTGAAACTTATTGCTGTACTACGCTGTATGAGCTTACCAATTATGGGCATTTGAAAAGAAGCTTTTTTAGCAGAGGCTTCACACAAAAATAAAGAGAAAACTAGTGCGTTCTTACTGCACTTTGTTTTAAATTTGTAAAAAACTTGACTATGCAAACTAAAACCTTCATTGTTCCTCACGACTTTACCGCAGTGGCCGATATCGCCCTTCAACACGCCATTGCTACAGCCAAGCCTTTAGGTGCTCAAATTCAAGTACTTCATGTGGTTTCCAAAGACACCCAAATTCCTGAAGCACTTGCGCAGCTAGAAAATATTATTGGACAGTTTGAACAAGAAGGCGTAGCACTCAAGCCCAATGTGCGCATTGGTAGCATTTTTGAAGACATCGGCGCTTTTGCGGCCGAGCACCAAGCTGAGCTTATCGTCATGGGCACCCATGGTGCGCACGGATGGCAGCACATCACCGGAAGCCACGCGTTAAAAGTGGTTACAAGCTCTCAAGTACCCTTCATTATCGTCCAAGAAAAGGCCGTTAAAGCAAGTGGTTACGACTCCATTGTTGTCCCGATGGACCTCCACAAAGAAACCAAACAAAAACTTTCAATAGTTGCCAATTTGGCACAATACTTCAAGTCTAAAGTTCACGTCGTTACACCAGACGAAACCGATGAGTTTTTGCGTCATCAAGTGCGTTCCAACATCACTTTTTCAGAAGGTTTCTTCAAAGACCGCGGCATTGAAATGACCAGCGCAGTGGTACCAAGTTCTGGTTTCGACAAAGAAGTTGTCAAATACGCCGTGAGCGTAGATGCCGATCTTATCGCCATCATGAACCTCCAACGCAACAACCTCTTTACGGCTCTCACTTCTAATCATGAGCAGTACATCATCACCAATGATGCACTCATTCCAACGCTAATCGTCAATCCTATTCACTTAGGTTCCGACTACAGCAATATGTTCTCTATGTAAGCATGTCTAAACTCACTACCCTTCAGGAGTTTATTGTCAGCAAGCAAAAAGATTTTCCATTTGCTACCGGTGAGCTCTCTCGCTTACTGAGCGACATCGCGTTAGCTTCTAAAATAGTGAGCAATGATGTCCGCAAAGCCGGATTAGTTGACCACATCCTTGGCGCTCAAGGCGGTCAAAATGTGCAAGGTGAAGAACAGCAAAAATTAGATGTTATTGCAGATGAAGCTTTTATTCGCGCTTTTGAAAACGGCGGCGAAGTCTGCGGCATTGCCTCCGAAGAAAACGACGACTACCTCGCATTTGAATCTGAACAAGCCCAAAATGCCAATTACGTCATTTTATTTGATCCGCTAGACGGCTCTTCTAATATAGACGTCAACGTATCTATTGGCACCATTTTTTCAATTTACCGCAGGGTTTCACCTCAAGGGTCCAAAGCAACTTTGGCAGATATGCTGCAGCCAGGTACCCAACAAGTGGCTGCTGGCTACGTGCTTTACGGCTCTTCCACTATCTTAGTTTATACCACCGGAAATGGTGTTAATGGATTTACATTAGACCCATCAATTGGTGAATTCTTTTTGTCGCACCCCGACATGAAAATGCCAGAAAATGGCAGGCTCTATTCGGTCAACGAAGGCAATCTCAATGATTTCGACCCACAACTTCGTGCCTATTTAGCTTACTGCCAATCAAATGAAAATCAAACAGGGAAGCCTTATTCAGGGCGTTATATTGGTTCTTTAGTAGCCGATTTTCATCGCAACCTGATCAAAGGAGGTATTTACATTTACCCGACTGTTCCATCGGCTCCTAAAGGACGTTTGCGCTTGTTATATGAGTGCAATCCGCTGGCTTTTATCGCCGAACAAGCAGGTGGCCTGGCTACCAATGGTACAGATCGCATCTTAGACATCAAACCGACAGAATTACACCAACGGGTCGGTTTTTATATTGGCTCTAAGAAAATGGTTGAAAAAGCAATGGGCATTTAATTCCTAGCTTTTAGATCGATTGTATAATTCATCTCGACAACTACAGCACCTGGAGATTTATTGTATTTCACTTCGCGCTTGATGCGCTCTTTGATGTCGCTAATGATGCGGTCATCTGCGCAAGTAGTGATTGACCTGACTGACCGTACGTTAATCACTTGTCCTTCACTATTCACTTGTACCATAAATCCGATACGGCAGTCAAAATCACTTTCATAGCTCGGTAAGCTGACACTATTGAGGCGAACACGTCCTTTACCAGAACCTCTACCTGATCCGATGCCATCATCGCCTTCCCCGCTGCCGTTTCCATTCCCGCCGAAAGGCCCGTTTCCAGAGCCATTTCCGTTTCCACTGCCGCCGTTCCCGTTAAAGAGGTTGGTTCTTTGTGTTGTAGTGGAGGAAGTATTGGTTCCGTTCTGAGAATTGTGGTTATTTGAATTGCCGCTGTTATGGCTGAAATCACTTTGGCTAGAGGTAGCCACTCTTTCGGTTTGGTCGGCTGGTGGCGCAATGCGGCCAGAACCAGGGGTGCCACCACCTCGAGATCCTCCTGAAACTTCTTCGAGTTCTACATTATCTATCTGAAATTCTTCAATGACTTCATCTGAGCGGAGTGGGGGTGTATCCACCAATTGATCTGGTCGGGCATCAAATTTAATGATGAAAGCCAACAGCAACATGGAGAGCAACCACACAGAAGTGTAGATCAAAGATTTTTTGGAATCTTCGCGCGCGCCGATATATTCTAATTGAAATTGTTCCATGATAAGGAGCTCTAGCTAATTTGTCAATAAATAGATTTACCCTTCTTTGGTGGCAATGATCATTTTGAGGTCATTGAGCATGCCAATTTTGAGTAAGTCTACGAGTTCTTGCACTTGCGCATCAAATGGCAAGCGTAAAATGACGGTGTTGTCGCCAATTTTTTTGGTTTCTCCGATCAAGACGCCTTCTAACTGATCCAAGGCGATTTCATCGTTGTTGACATAAAAATGGCGCTGTTGGTTCTCGTCAAATTTAATGGTGAGTGTGACGTGTTGTTTTTGCGTCTTTTCGTTGGCATCTGATTTAGGCAACGGAACTTTGATGACGTTCGGGTTGGCTAGGGTAGAGATGATCAAAAAGAACAATAATAAAAAGAACATGATGTCGCTCAATGCAGAAGTAGCCACCTCCGCATGGAACCTTCTATTTCGCTTTATGGCCATCTTTTGAGTTCATTAATTTGATAAAATCTAAATTCATTTTTTGAATGCCCAACGCATAGTTATCAATAATACCATTGAGTAGGTGATAGGCTGTGAAGGCGAGGATACCGACAACTAAACCTGAACCAGATGAAATCATTTTTTCATACAAACCACCTGAGATATTACCGATAGAGACATTTTCTGAGATAGAGATGCTGTAAAAGATTTTGATAACCCCAGAGATGGTTCCGATAAATCCTAAGGTAGGTGCAATACCTGCGATCAGACCTAAGTGGTTGATGTTTTTCTCCATTTTGCCAATTTCGATGTTGGCTACTTTTTCCATATTGCCTTCAATTTGTGCAATGGGTTGGCCAATAGACTGAACGCCTTCTTTGATGACTGAACCATAAGCTGTTTGGTCGCGGTTCACAACATCGAGGGCACCTTGCATGCTGCCAGCATTGAGTTGTGTTTGTAATTCGTTGATGAGTAGCATGTTTTGCTTGGTCATGCGACGGATATATAAAAAGCGTTCAACTGCTACATAGGTTGTATAAAACAATAAGAGTGCAATAGGAATCAAAAAGACCCCACCTTTCATCAGGAAGTCAATTGCCGAAATTTCTTCGACAGTTTTGAAAGATTCTTCTGTTGCGGCTTCTGCTACTTGAGCACTTAAAACTCCTGCGCTCATCAAGAACGCTGCTACTAAGGTGTATTTGATTGAAAACTTCATAATTGGGTTCTAATTTGGTACGTTAAAATTAGTCATTGAGTGAGGTCGGGCGGATTGAATTCTTTGGAGATATTCACACTGAATTGTTATTTGTAACGATATGACCGGAAAAGGTCACAAATTATTTCGCTCCGCGGATAGTTTGCGTAATTTTGCAGCCCGCTATGGAACTTGCTACTTTTATCAAAACCCTTGCCAAACATCCTGCGCTCGACCGCAGTGCAGCGGCCTTGCAAACGGCTGATACCAGATTACATTGGAAAGGCATGGTGGGTTCTGCTAAATCTTTACTTTCATTAATGGTGGCACAGCAAGTACCGGGCACCCATTTATTTATTCTTTCAGACAAAGAAGAAGCGGCTTATTTCTTAAATGATTTTGAGGGCTTGTTTCCAGAAGACAAGCGCATTTTATTTTATCCGGCATCTTACCGAGTGCCTTATCAGCAAGAGCAAACAGACAACTCTAATGTTGTGGCGCGCGCCGAGGTGCTCGAAAAACTCAGCGACAAACAAAATACCTGGGTAGTGACCTACCCTGAGGCGCTTTTTGAAAAAATACCGACTAAAAAAAACTTAGTTAAGCACACCATGCGCCTCGAGGTGGCCAAAAGCTACACCACTGATTTTCTCAATGAATTGCTTTTGGAATATCAGTTTGAGCGCGTCGATTTTGTATATGAACCCGGTCAGTTTTCGATCAGAGGAGGCATCTTAGATGTGTTTTCTTATGCCAACGAGCACCCTTTTCGGATAGAATTTTTTGGCGATGAGGTAGAGAGTATCCGCACTTTTAATGCCGCAAGCCAGTTGTCAATTGCGAGTCATCAATTTTTCAATGTTGTTCCGAATATCCAATCGGGCGAGAGCCTAGAAATTCAAGAAACCTTGTTGGGTTTTGTGGGCACTCAAACCATTTGTTGGGTAGCAGATGTACAAAGAACTTTTGACGTCCTCAAACGCGAATACGAACGTGCGGTAGAAATCCATAGCAAACACGACGGTCCAGTTCAATTCGCCCTGCCTCAAGATAAATTCGTTTCACACCTCATATTTGAAGATCAGCTTGCCGCGCACCGCATCATCGAATTTGGCCCAATGTACCATTACAAGGCTACGCATTCAGAAACCTTTGATTGCATTCCGCAACCTAGTTTCAACAAAGACTTTCAGCGGCTCAATGCCGATTTAAAAGCGCGCAAAGCCGAAGGTTTTCAAAACCTTATTTTTTCGAATCAGCCACGGCAAGTAGAAAGACTCTACCAAATTTTTAGCGATATCGGTGAAGAAGGTGAGTTCAGTGCCCTGCCCTTGGCTTTGCACGAGGGTTTTATCTTTCCCTCACTGAAATTAGTTTGCTATACCGATCACCAGCTTTTTGAGCGCTATCACCGTTTTAGGCTCAAGGAAGGGTTCAAGCAAGCCAAGCAAGCCCTGACGCTAAAAGAAATTTATCAGCTCCAAAAAGGAGATTACGTGACGCACATAGACCATGGCGTAGGTCAGTTTTCTGGTCTTGAGACCATAGACGTCAATGGCAAACCGCAAGAAGCCATTCGTTTGGTCTATAAGGATGGCGACGTGCTGTATGTCGGTATTCACTCTTTGCACCGCATTTCTAAATTTACTGGCAAAGATGGGAGCGCCCCAACGCTCAACAAACTTGGCACTCAAGCCTGGTCTAATCTCAAGAACAAGACCAAGAAAAAAATCAAGGAGCTTGCGTTTGACCTCATCAAACTCTATGCGCAGCGCCGCAGCAAACCAGGGTTTTCTTTTGCGCCAGATAGCTACTTACAAAACGAGCTCGAGGCCTCGTTTATGTTCGAAGATACTCCAGATCAGTACAAAGCTACCCAAGATATCAAACGCGACATGGAAGCGCCGCGGCCAATGGATCGCTTGGTGTGTGGAGATGTCGGCTTTGGCAAAACCGAGGTGGCTATTCGCGCAGCTTTCAAAGCGGTTACTGACTCCAAACAAGTTGCAGTTTTAGTCCCGACGACTATTTTGTCTTTGCAGCATTTCCGCAGTTTTAAAAACAGACTTTCGAACTTCCCGGTAACCGTAGATTACATCAATCGTTTCAAGTCTGCAAAGGAAATCACCGAAACACTCAAAAAATTAGCAGCTGGCCAAATCGATATCTTAATTGGCACCCACGCATTGGTTGCCGAACGCGTAAAGTTCAAAGATTTGGGACTCATGATCATCGATGAAGAACAAAAATTTGGGGTAGCGGTCAAAGACAAGCTCAAAACCCTGCGCACAACCGTCGATACGCTTACCCTTACGGCTACGCCTATTCCGCGCACCTTGCAATTTTCATTGATGGGCGCCAGAGACCTGAGTATCATCAATACACCACCGCCCAACCGCCAGCCGGTATTAACCGATATCATTTCTTTTAACGAAGAACAAATCCGAGATGCCATTGCCTATGAAGTAGGACGCGGCGGCCAAGTGTTTTTTGTCAATAACCGCTTGTCAAATATCAAAGAACTCTCCGGCATGATCCAGCGCTTGTGTCCGGGTGTCCGGGTGGGCATCGGCCACGGTCAAATGGATGGCAAGCAACTCGAAAAAATCATGATGGATTTCATCGAAGGTGCTTACGACGTGCTTCTAGCCACCACCATCATCGAGTCCGGGATCGATATCTCCAATGCCAATACCATCATTATCAACGACGCTCACCAATTTGGGCTCAGCGATCTACACCAATTGCGGGGCAGGGTAGGGCGCAGCAACAAAAAAGGATTCTGCTACCTCATTGCGCCAAAATTCAGCATCATGACCTCCGAAGCCCGCAAGCGCTTAGAGGCGCTCGTGCAATTCTCAGATTTGGGTTCAGGATTCAATATTGCTATGAAAGACCTCGATATTCGTGGGGCGGGCAATATGCTCGGCGGCGAACAAAGCGGTTTTATTGCAGAAATTGGTTTTGAGATGTATCAGAAAATTCTCAACGAGGCTATGCAAGAGCTCCGAGAAAGCGAGTACAAAGAACTTTTCGAGGACCGAACCACCGATCAATTCAACGGATTTGTCCAGGATTGCGTTTTTGAAACCGATATGGAGGTACGAATTCCAGACCAATATGTGAACCAAGTTGCAGAGCGTTTGAGTTTGTATCAAGCCATGGACAACCTCAAGAACAAAGAAGAACTCGCCGCTTTTAGCGCCCAACTCCAAGACCGCTTTGGCCCACTACCAAAAGAAGTCAAAGAACTCTTGTTTTCATTTGAGCTGCGGTGGTTGGCCGAATCTATGGGGCTAGAACGCTTGGTGCTCAAGTCAGAAAAATTAGTAGGACATTTTATTTCCAATCCGCAATCGCCATTTTATGAAACCGAGCAGTTTCAGCAAATGCTCAACCGCATCTTGGCTCAACCCGCTGGCTACAGACTCGCTCAAAAAGACGACAAACTCAGGTTGGTTATTGAGCCCATCCGCCATATTAAAGATGCTTTTCAGAAATTACAAGCGCTTCAAGACCTCACCAATTGATTCCTTGACCTACGTCAAGAGAAAAGAAATCACTTTATCGCAACTTTGTGTTCGATAATTTGTTTACATAGTAATCTTAAAATTTTAAAACATGAAAAATTTATTAGTTGGTTTAGTTGGCGCGTTCGCCTTATTTTCTTTTGTTGTTTCTCAAGCAGGTGTTTGGTCTGTTGATGGTGCACACTCTCGTTTGGGTTTCACGATCCTTCATAACGGTATCACTAACGTTCACGGTAACTTCGGTAAATTCACCATGGAAGTCACTACGCCAAATGCAGACTTCACAGGCGCAACTATCGTTTTGAACGCAGATGCAGCTTCTGTAAATACAGGTATCGAAGCCCGCGATAATCACTTGCGCACAGCAGATTGCTTTGACGCTGAAAAATACCCTTCAATTACTTTCAAAAGTACTGCTGTAACAGCTGCTAAAGCAAAAGGAACATACATCATTGAAGGTGAATTGACCATGCATGGCACCACCAAGAAAGTTGTATTCAACGGTGTACACACTGGTAATGGCAAGAATTACAAAGGAACTGAAGTTGCAGGTTTGCAAATTACTGGTGCCGTAAAACGCTCTGAGTTTGGCATGGGTGAAGTAAGCCCAGGTTTGGCTGACGAAGTTAAACTACAAGCAGATTTGGAAATCGCTAAAAACTAATTTTGATGAAAGGCTACGCTATTTTATTCCTGTTATTTGCTGCTTTTTCGAGTCTCGCCCAGCAATACAAACTTGCCGACGGACACAAAATTTCTTTCTCGAACCCGGATGTAAGTGGTACGTTTGATGAGCTTACCGCTGCTTCTCTTGTTTTTGACGAGACCAAACTTTCAAGTTCAAAACTCAGTTTTAAAATTGAAGTAGGGTCGATCAATACCGGTAACGGCCTCATGAACAAGCACGCAAAAGGTGAAGAATGGTTCAACGCAGACAAATATCCTTTGATCGAATTTACTTCGTCTAAAATAGAAAAGACGAGTGAAGGATTTAAAGCAACAGGTAAATTGCAAATGCATGGCATCAGTAAAGAAGTCACGATCCCATTTACATTTACTAAGAAAGGGAACAAAGGCACTTTTATTGCTAAATTTAGCGTAGACAGATCTGATTTTCAGATCGGAAAAAAGAATGGTGGAGTAGCTGAAACAATTAAAATTACAGCAACCATCCCCGTCATAAAAAAGTAGAATTATGTTAAGAATACTCGCTTTCGGACTCCTTATTGCCACCTTATCTTCGGCGGTAATCGGATTTTTTCTCAATTATTTTTATTCATTCGAGTTTGATGAAACAATAAAAATCCTTCCAATTTGGAAAGTTGTTCTTTTCTATTTTTCACTCGCCTGCACCTTCTCTGTTTTGTCATTTTACATTGAAAGAAAATGGAAAAATGTGGGCTTATTTGCTTTAAACGCAGTGCTTAGTTTTCTAGCTGTAGCCTTAATGGGAGTCCCATTGAAGTACACAAACTCAGAAATCGACACCACTTTTCTACCGATCGTTGCCATACCGTGTTTATTTGTTTTGCCGCTAATTTGGATGTCTTTTCAACCAATTATGTACAACAAAAAGTAGTCGGTTTTTGGCACAAAACTTGAAAGGATGCTTCGGCATCCTTTTTTTTTGAAAAAATGGCCAAAAAAGCACAACGAAATCTTTTGAAATCCGTTATAAAGTAGATGTCTTTACGCTTGGGTATATTTTTATTGCTGTTCGGGAATTTATTCCTTTTGCAGCTTCATGCCCAACTGATTACAAACAACGCCCTCAACCCGCAGGGTTTGGTTCAAAACGTACTGTTGGGCAATGGTGTCACAGTTTCTAATGTGACTTACAACGGAAGCCCAATGGCCATTGCGCAATTTACTGCAGCCAACACCACCCTCGGCATCAACAGCGGCATTGTCCTCACCACCGGCACTACTTTGCCCAACGGCGATGGCCCACAAGGCCCTAACGATGAACCGGGTACAGGCGTAGACAACAATATGGGCGGCTTCACCTTACTTTCGCAATTGATACAAGGTACGCAAACCTATAACGCCGCCATTTTAGAGTTTGACTTTATTCCATATGCTGATACCGTTCGTTTCAAATATGTATTTGGTTCGGATGAATACCCAGAATTCGCACCTCCAAATAACACGACCTACAACGATGTATTCGGTTTTTTCATTTCTGGGCCGGGGATCGTCGGTTTTGAAAACATTGCCAAGCTTCCTAACGGGGCGGTAGTCTCGATCAATAATGTCAACACCAATACAAATCCTTTTTACTTTGTGAATAACGGAGATGGGAGTACGCCTCCGTACAATCAAAGTGCGCAGTATATTCAATACGATGGCTTTACCAAAGTACTTGAGGCCATTTCTAAAGTTCAGTGTGGCCAAACCTATCACCTTACAATCGCAATTGCTGATGTCGGCGATGGTCAATGGGATTCAGGTATCTTTTTGGAAGCAAATAGCCTTTCTACATTAACACCCGTAGAGATCAATCATACTTTATCGCAGCAGGTTTTTGCCAATCCAGACTGGATGGCTGAAGGTTGTGTGAGCACCAATGTCACGCTTTCACGCCAGGCCAACCTCTCTCAAAGCCTCACGATCCCTGTGCAGCTTAGCGGCACAGCCACCAACGGCCAAGACTACAGCGGCATCCCAACCAGTATTACTTTTCAGCCCGGTCAGAACACCGTGAGTTTCACTATTCAATCCTTAACCGATGCGCTGCTCGAAGGCCTAGAAACCCTCACCCTTACTTTCCCAATTTCCGATCCCTGCGGAAATATAACGCCGCTCGTGCTCGATCTCTGGATCCAAGACAACCAACCTTTGCAAGTTAACCTCAGCACGACCAATATCAGTTGCCCAGGCGATCCAATCGTCATCAACTCGCAAATTAGCGGCGGCGTTCAGCCTTATACTTATCTTTGGAGTACAGGCGAAACTACTGGTAGCATTACACTCACGCCTTCTGCTACACAAGCTATTTGGCTAGAAGTTACAGATGCCTGTACAGGTGTACCAGCCTCTGATACAATTGTTGTGAGTGTGCCGGTCTTTAGCCCACTTGCCCTAATCACCAGCCCAGACATCACTGAAATTTGCCCGTATATTCCAGCCACTATCGGCGTTCAAGCCAGCGGTGGATCAGGTCAATATTCGTATCTCTGGACCACCAATAATGTGGTGAGCGGCACAACCGATTCGCTGCTAGTGAATCCTGGGAGCACCAGTACGTATGTCATTTCACTTAGCGATAATTGCGGCAACAGCATCCAAGACTCCATCACCTACACCATCCTGAGCCCCCCACTTGTTTTACAAATGAATGGCCCTTTTGAAATTTGCCCTGGCGATACTGTAGATTTATTAGTGAGCGCCAGTGGGGGTTACGGCACCTATTACTACAATTGGTCTACTACCGCTACTACCGCACAAATCTCTGTAGCCCCACAAGTTTCCACTTCTTATTTTGTCCAGGTGAGTGACGAGTGCCAAACCTTTAGTACCACTGCTGTGGCTACAGTTCAGGTCGTGAAACCGCTTGCCAATTTTTATATCCTTACCCAAGCCCCGATGCAAGGTTTGCCCGTACAGCTCGAAAACGCTTCCATGAATGCGTGGTCTTATACGTGGTCTTTTGGCGATGGAAACGGTTCTTTTTTAGTCAATCCTACACATGCCTATGCGCAGCCAGGTCCATACGAAATCACGCTTATAGCCACTGATCAGAAAGGTTGTATCGACAGCATTTCAAAATGGATTCAAATTGCACCAGAGCGCTACATCTACTTACCCAATTCATTCACCCCCGATGGCGATGGACTCAATGAATATTTTTATGGCCGTTTTATTGGGCTCATGAGTGCACGATTCTATATCTATAACCGTTGGGGTGAAGAAGTCTTCTTTTCCGATCAGCTTAATTTTGTTTGGGATGCCAGTTATGAGGGTGTTCCTGTACAAGATGGCACCTATACATGGTATTTGATCTATGAAATCGAAAAAGGCATTTACGAGGACCTACACGGACACGTTAATGTGATCCGTTGATCCGCTCGAAGCCCGCATTTACAAGTGCTTACTCGTTTGAAATGATTTCAAAGAGCTCGTTGAGGTTCGGAGAAATAATGATCTCGATGCGGCGGTTTTTCGATTTGTCTGCAGGGTCAACTGGATGAAACTCACCACGACCCGCAGCCATCATTTGCGTAGGTGCCATATTGGAATTGGCCAGCATCAACTCTACTACTGCTGTGGCGCGCAATACGGACAATTCCCAATTGTTTCTCGGTGAAACACTGCTATTGAGTTTGTCGGTATCGGTGTGGCCTTCTACTACAATTTCGAGGTCGCGTTCGGTTTCGAGTACGCGGGCTAGTTCAACCAAGGCCTCTTTACCTTCATCTTCTACTTTTGTTGAGCCCGAATTGAAGAGGAGTTTGGCTTCTAAACTCACGTAAATTTTGCCGTTCTTTTGAACCACCGTTAAACCTTGATTTTCAAAGTTGCGGAGGGCATTGGCCACACGCGCTTTGAGCAATTGGATTTTTGCATCTTTTTTACGGATGGCTTCCTCGAGTTCATTTACGCGTTTTTCGCGCTCCTCTAGTAGGGCTTGTTTGGTTTTGAGTTCTTGCTCTAATTTCAATAGCGCATCCTCTTTGCGTTGGAGTTCTTTGGTTTTTTGTTCGAGTTCTGTCTGGAGGGTAGCTGTTTCTTTGGCGCTGAGGTTTTTGAGTTTGTCAAACGACGTTTCTAAGGTTTGGTACTGAGCCTCGAGCGTTTCAGTTTCGCGTTGTAAAAGGCGCATTTGATTTCCTAAATTGTTGGTGTCTCCGCGCAAGCGACTCACTTCTTTGGCTGCTAAATCGTATTTAGTTTGAAGGTCTTTGGAAAGCACTTCGTAGTCGCTGCTGCTCTTTTTATATTTTGCTAGTTCTTCACTACACGACTTTTCGCGTTCGAGTAGTTCGTTGTATTTTTTAGACGGTACACAGGCCGTAAACAACAAAGAGGCGATGAAGGAAAGGAAAAAGAAATTTTTCATGGATGCAGCTTTTTTTACAAAGTTGATTTTTTATCAGCTATTGAAATTGATTTTTTTCTGTTTTTATAAACACCAAATATTGTATAAAGTAACACATTAGGGCAATTTGATGCGCAGCGAGGTCGAATTCCTTACCTTTGCATCATGAGTATTGTCAGGAAAAATCAAAAGAAGTTGCAAGAAGCTGTTGGCTTTCTACAAAAAAAAGACACTTCTTCTATCAACGCAGCGCTAAACATTTTAAAGGATCACGGTCACCCAACGGTCCTTTCAGAAGTATTCAATAGTTTGGAGGGCCTTGAGCGCGCTGAACAACAACTTGTTTTAGGCTTTTTAGCTGATATTCAGGACACCGACGCCGTTGAAGCCTTTATCACCTACCTCCAAGAAGAAACCAACCCTGCCAACCGCAAGCTCGTTTTGTCTGCAATTTGGAATTCAAAACTACCTTTTGACGAACATTTACCGTTTTTTGTCATGTTGGCTTCACAAGGCGATTTTCTGGAGGCTTTAGATTGCCTGACCATCATCGAGAATATGTCTGGCCCTTTCGATGAGTCTCAACTGCTTGAATCTCAGCTTTTGCTCAAAGAATACGTAGAAGAACGGGCCCCGCAAACCGACCAAAAAGCCCAAATCATGAGTGAAATTGCCTGGTTTGTAAAAGAACAAAACGATGGCATTGATGCCGACTTACTAATAGACAACGACTAAGCACATGAACCACGTATTGTTGCAATCAATGACCGGATTTGGCAAGGCCAACGGCCATTATCAGGATAAAAAAATCTCAGTTGAAGTGCGCTCGCTCAATTCTAAAGGCCTCGACCTCAACCTTAAAATTCCTTCGAGTTACCGTGACCTCGAGTCACCTATTCGCAAACTCGTAACCGAAAACTTATTGCGCGGCAAAATGGACCTCGGTATTTATATCGAGAGCCAACAACACCAAGTTGCAGGTCTTATTAATGAACAAGTCGCTACGGCATATTTTGAAAAACTCAAAGCCATGAACGCCAGTTGGGGTACGAACACCGAAGATTACCTCTCCCTCGTTTTGCGCCTGCCCGACGTACTCACCAGCCAGCATGAAGAACTTTCAGAACCTGAGTCTACCTTTATACTAGACTTAGTGAACCAAGCCTGTGCGCAGCTTCAAAAGTTCCGCAAGCAAGAAGGGCTCAGTTTGGCTACAGACCTACTAGACAACCTAGCTCATATCCAGTCTGAACTCAAGGCAATTGTTCCTTTCGAACAAGAGCGCGTGGCACAAGTCAAGGAACGCATCCAGAAAGGCTTGGCCTCCATAGATGAGAGCCGCATAGATGCCAATCGTTTGGAGCAGGAAATGATTTATTATGTCGAGAAACTCGATATTTCTGAAGAAAAGCAGCGCTTGCAGCAGCACCTCAATTATTTTACAGAAACCCTCAACCAACAGGCATCTGGCAAAAAACTAGGTTTCATTGCTCAAGAAATGGGTCGTGAAATCAATACTTTGGGCAGCAAGTGTAATCATTCTGAAATCCAACGCAGGGTGGTGATCATGAAAGACCACCTCGAAAAAATCAAAGAACAGGTTCTCAACGCACTCTAAAATGCTTAGCAAACGCAGTATTGTCATTTCAGCCCCTTCTGGCGCAGGTAAATCAACAATTGTTGGCGCATTGTTGCGCAAGTATCCGCAATTAGAATTTTCGATTTCTGCTTGTTCAAGAGCACCTCGCGGCCAAGAGCAAAATGGCGTAGATTACTACTTTTTGACCCCAGACTCTTTCAAATTACAAATTGAGCAAGGCGCCTTTTTTGAATGGGAAGAAGTGTATGCCGGCATGTATTACGGCACACTTCAAGCAGAACTTGAGCGCATTTGGTCTGCAGGAAAGGTCGTTGTTTTTGATGTAGACGTCATTGGCGGATTAAAAATCAAGGAGAAACTGCAAACAGCAGCCGTTTCTATTTTTATCCAACCCCCAAGTATCCAAGTGCTCGAAGAAAGACTGCGCAAGCGCCAAACCGACACCGAAGACAAAATTCAGCTGCGCTTGGCCAAAGCTGCGGAAGAAATCAGCCATGCCCCAGAATTTGATTATGTAGTGGTCAATGATGAGCTTTCAACGGCTATAGAAGAAGTCGAACGCATTGTACAAAAATTGATCAGTTCATGAAAATAGGCCTATTTTTCGGAACATTTAATCCCATACATGTGGGGCATTTGATCATTGCCAATCACATGGCGCAACACGCCCAAATCGATCAAGTATGGTTGGTGGTAACGCCCCATAACCCACACAAAGAAAAAGCGACTCTACTCGCAGATCACCTGCGCCTAGACATGGTTCGAGATGCGATTTTTAATGCACCGCAGCTGAAAGCTAGCGACATCGAATTTCATTTGCCAAAGCCGAACTATACCATCTCTACACTCACACATTTGCAGGAAAAGTATCCGCAAGATGAGTTCAGTTTGCTGCTCGGAGAAGACAACCTGCGCTCTTTTCACAAATGGTATAATTGGGAGCAGATTCTAGCAAAACATCGGATCTATGTATACCCGCGCCGAAGAGAGGAGGATACCGAACAAGCTCCACATACTGCGCTTGAACAGCATCCAAATATTGAAATGGTCAGGGATGTGCCTATCTTAGGAATCAGTGCAAGTTTCGTTCGCAAGCGCTTGGCAACAGGTAAAGACTGCTCTTTTTTACTGACAGAACCAGTAGCAAAGTACATCGCTGATAGAGGCTTGTATCAAAAATAAGGGCACAAAAAAAGGGGAGTGCCCTCCCCTCATTCAATTTTTTATTGCATTTAGAGCTTCACAAACTTTTGTTGTTGTGTGCCAAATGTGTCGGTAAGTTCAATAAGGTAGCTTCCGCTAGCCAACTTGCTTAAATCAAAAGTGACAGAACTGGCATTGGTTTGAAGTACCTCGATTGTTTTTCCTGAGAGGTCACGTAGCGTAACGACTGAAGAACTGCCAGCATATAAACCAGCTACTTCAATAGTGGCGGTGGCTGGGTTAGGTTGCAAGCTAAGTGGATTGATGACTTGATCAATTGTTCCACCCGAACCAACTACAATTTTATAGCCGTCAAAAGAAACCGTTTGTGTAACTGGCGTTGGAGGCAAACCTGGGAAAAGCACAACCAATACCGTGGCAGTGATGTCTACGGTAACAGGGAATACCGCTACAGAATCTGTAGTGCCGTAAAGATTTGCACATCCGTTTGCGCCTCCTAGGTAGGTGCAGTTTGAAATATTACAAGCAAAATCGAATCCTGGAGGTAAGCCCTGAACAGCGTCAATGGTGAATTGTTGGATTACAGATCCCACAAACTGACCACTTGGATCAATTTCGGCTGTTACCGTTGAAGGTACTTTGAAGTTGATATCTGTGGAATAAGCCACGTTGGGATCGGCAGGGGGAAGGTTTTGAGTGGTGTCTGGCCAAATACCGTAGGTGGAATCTACGAAGTTGATGCCCGGCGTACAAGATTGACCCCAAGAAAGGGCGTAAGTCATTGCAAATAAAGCAGAAAGTAAGAGTTTTTTCATGGTATGAGTTTAAAGATTCTATGCTAAAAGTACTATATTTTTTATATAAAATCTACCGTATATTTACTTAAGCCGCTGCAATTTTCTGCAATCCGCTGCTTTGGCTACCTTTGCACTATGGTATTATACAATGTAACGGTCAGTATTGACCAAGCAGTAGAACACGAGTGGTTAGCCTACATGAGAGGCACACATATTCAAGATGTACTTCAAACGGGTTGCTTTTTAGAATGCCGTCTTTCGCGGGTAAACGGAGAAGAAGACGGCGGTTGTACCTATTCTGTAATGTATTTAGCCAAAGACCAACAGACACTTGATCAATACCAATCTGAATTTGCTCCTGCGCTGCAACAAGATCATGCTTTGCATTTTCAAGGAAAGTTCGCCGCTTTTCGCACGACCCTTACGCTCATCGAAGAATTCAAGCCATGATTGTAAAGCCTAAAAAACAACTTGGTCAGCATTTTCTAAAAGATGCGGGTACTTGTCAGAAGATTGCCAATCAAGTGATCTGGACAGACCAAACCCGAAAAGTACTAGAAATTGGCCCAGGAATGGGCGCCTTGAGTAAATACCTCTGGGAAATACCAGAAATTGACTTATGGTTGTTAGATGTAGATATAGAGTCCATTGATTATTTGCGCGCGGCCTATCCCGCACAGGCAGAGCGCATCCTTTTTGGCGATTTTCTGCGCTTGAATCCAGCAGAACTATTCGGAGACGATGCTTTTATTGTGGTCGGCAATTTCCCGTACAATATTTCCTCTCAGATTTTATTCAAATGCCTTGAGCACCGCAATCAAGTGCCGCAAATTATGGGCATGTTTCAAAAAGAAGTGGCTGTAAGAGTGGCCCAAAAGCCGGGCTCAAAAGAATACGGTATCATTAGTGTTCTCTTGCAGACTTTTTATGACATTCATTACTGTTTCACTGTAGACGAACATGTTTTTATCCCGCCGCCAAAAGTGAAGAGTGGGGTCATTCGCTGTGTGCGCAATGAGCGCGATGCATTACCATGTGATGAAAAGTTATATTTCCAAGTTGTGAAAGTAGCGTTCAACCAAAGACGCAAAACTTTGCGCAATTCCTTGCGGGTCTTGCTAAAAGATGCCCCGCTGCCAGCTAAATTTGAACAGCAGCGTCCAGAGCGTCTGAGTGTTGAGGATTTTATTGAACTGACCTGTTTTATCGAGCAGTTAACTGCTAATATGGACTAAAACTATCTTGGCCATTTGCGCCAAGTTCTTTGCCTTGTCTGAACATCTTTTTACTGATGAGCTGTCCGTTTTCATTGTAGGCAAAGAAAGGGCCGTCTTTGAGTCCGTTTTTGTAATGGATTTCATAGACGAGTCTGCCGTAGCGGTCGTATTGCTTGAACACACCGTGTAGCCTGCCGTATTTGTACTGCGAAACAATTGTAGGCACCACCCCGCCAGGGTAATAGTTGATCCAAGTGCCATGTTTGAGCCCGTGGTAATATTTGCCAGCCTCCTTGATTTGATAATCTACCTGTGAATACGCTTCATATGATCCATGAAAGTCACTTACCGTTTCTTTGAGACCCATAATGGCCATGCCGTCGGCTACATTTTTTTGGACAAAAACTTTGTAGTGTTGCTTCTCCTTGATGCGGCCATTATTGAAATAGCTGATCCATTCACCAACTTTGTGATCCGCTTTGTAAGTACCCTTTAGTTTGAGCACGCCATCGGGCGCGTAAGATTCCCATGCGCCATCGAGAAGACCTTCGTGAAAAGTTGTTTTGTCTTTGAGGCGCCCGCTTTCCCAGTAATTGAGCCATTCGCCTTCTTCCTTTCCGTTGAGGTATTTTCCACTCATCAAGAGTGTAGAATCTTCGTACCAAGTTTGCCAAGTTCCATTGCGCAAGTCATTGAGGTAAGCCCCGGTGCGATACAAAGCGCCATTTGGATAGTAGTAGGTCCAATTGCCAGTGCGCAAGTCGGATTTGAAATGCGCAACATAAGAGAGTTGTCCGTTGGAGAAGTAATAATGCCAGACGCTATCTTGTTTGCCTTTGTCAAAATAGCCTTCCATATCCAGTTTTCCCTCTTCTGTAAACCATTTCCATTGCTTGGTTTTCAAGCCCATTTCATAGGTCCCGGAGGTCAGGGTGTCGGTTTGGTTGGCCATGACTAAATATTCACCATCTAAGGAGTCTGCACGGTAGGCAACTCTCTTTTCAAGCATGCCGTCAAAGCGATAAAATTCCCAAGTACCATCCTTCTTGCCTTTTTGAAAAGCGCCGCCAACAGATAATACGCCATTTGCAGTGCGCTCTTCGAAAGGACCTGTTTTTAAGCCATCACGAAAAGTGTACAATTCTTTGACTGTACCATCTACAAAATAGTTGATGATTTGTCCGTTACCGTCTTTGATAGTTTGTTGGTGCGTGCTGTCTTCCTTCCAATACGCTTGAAGGTAAACGGTGTCATTTTGCACCAATTCTATTGATTTTGGATGTCCGTCGGCATAGAAATACTCCCAAATACCGATAGGGCTGCCTAATTCGAATTGTCCGCGGACTTGTATTTTGCCATCTTCAGCATATTCGCGGTAAATGGAATCTGGAACATTGAATTTGAAATAGGATTCTTGTTTCAATTGTTTGTTTGGGTAATAAAAGTTGCGCTTGCCATAAAGCCGATTGCGGTAGTAATTTGCTTCTTCCTCTAAAATACCTTCATAGGAGTAGAAGAGCCATTTGCCATGCTTCTCAGTGGTTTGAGGAGTGGCTACACTAGTAAAGTAAGCGCCATAGCCCTGCATATGTTTGTTTTGAGCATCCCAGAAAATACGCACTTTAGGACTCAGGTTTTCCTTGAGCACCTTGACTTCCTGACCCAAAGCGCCACCAATGAGACAAATAAATATGACAAGGATTTTGCTGCGCATAAGAGGCTTAGAAAATGACGCGAAAAATGAAAAATAACCCAAAGGCTATAAAAACGCTGCCGATGAATTTGTTGAGTAAATTGAGCAATTTGTAAGTCACTAAATTCCTGATTTTTTTGGCGGTGATGATTTTGACAATATCAAAAGAGATGAAGGTCGTGAGGATGATGCCTAAAAACAAAAACAAGAAACCGTTGCTGTCGTCGGGGCTTTCGCGTTTGGCGACAGAGGCGACACTCAGCCAGTAAAAGATGACGAGTGGATTGGCAAAATTGAGTAAAAACCCTTTGGCAATCATGAGGCCGAAATTCTTTTGCGGATTGGCGCTTTCCCCGAGGTGGTATTTCTCAGTAACTTCCTCCAATTCTTGATCGCCATTGTGCATTTTGGACTTCTTGAATAAATTGACAATCCCGAAAACGATGAAAATGAGCCCGCCGAGTAGGTCAAAAAGTTCTTTGTTTTTGCCAGTCAGTAAAGAATTGATCTGTTCGACAAATAGCACCGATAAAAGGATGTAAACGACGTCGCTGAGCATGACGCCAAAATCAATTGCCAATGCGCTCCTGATCCCTTTTGTAATGCTGTTTTCGAGCAGCACAAAAAAGACAGGGCCGGGAATCAATGATAATATCAGACCAATAGAAAACGCGTGGAAGACCATATCCATGTAACAAAAATAGCTTTTAATGTGCTAGAAATGCTTCAAGTGGACTAATGTTACGGACAGCGCGATGTTTATTTCGGGAAATGCACTAAATTTGTTGCTCAATTTAGAGAATATGAAAACATTGCGCGCCAATCAAAAACTTGAACAAATCATTGCCAACGTCGAAAAGAAGGGCCTAGAGGCTCCCAAATTGATCGACGAACTCAAAGAACTCAGAGAAATGGCTTTGCTTGAACAAGATCCTTTGGTCGTGAAATCTTTGCGTCTTACTTATGAGTTTCTTCAAGAAAACGAATGTTTTGATGTAGAGGCGCAATACGAAGAAGACGAAGAAGGCAACGAATATCCAATTGAAATCGACGACAAAGAAAATTTACTTTATTTCTTGAACCTTCTCAAGAACGCAGAGCACAAAATCAACCGCGAAGAAATCAAAGATTACCGTTCAGCGCTCAAATTAGAATTATACTAAGCAACCAAATCGCACGGACGCTCGTCTGTTAGAAAAGAGCAAGTCATTGTTCATTTTGGTTTTAATTATCTTGCAGAAAAACCTGGAATAGCCTTCCAGGTTTTTTTATGCGCAAAATTGGCAGTATTTAGCCTCTTCTAGATGCGTAAATGGAAGCTCAGCATTGAGTAATTCCTTGACGAGTGTTTGAATCCCACTTTTAAATAGCTCAGGTACTTGATTGAGTTGCGTTTGCTTGTCGATACTGAGCGCAAAGTTGTCGTCGCGGTTGATCAGCGATTCAATGCGCGCTTCTGTCGGCAGATGGCCAAATCGCTCTTGGAAAAACATGGTATACAGACAAAGCTGTAGTGCATGTTTGGGCTTGCTGAGGTTGGTGTATGGATCTTCTTTGGTCGTGATCTTGACTTGGCTTTCTTGGACTTTCCCCGATTTGTAGTCAATGACACGGTAATGATCTTGGCCGATGCAATCTATGCGGTCAATATAGCCTACAAAATGGATGGGAATGATTTCGTTTTCGAGCTGAACCGTCTGAGCAAGTTCAAACTTGGCCTCGAGCTGGATGATATAAAGTGGCTCTTGCAGCGACTTCACAAATTCTAGTTCTTTGAGCAACTTTTGTTTGGTGAGGTCGAGCGCCATTTCAAAGCTGAGCAGGTTTTTTCCGCGTGAAAAGAGCGTTTCGTTTTGATCAAAGTAGTTCAAGAAATACTTGTGCAATACAGCCGGATATGTAGTGAGCATATTTGCAATTGCCTTTTCGGTTAAAGGCCCCGGTGCGGGTTGTACGACAGCACCTTGTTTGTCGCGTTGTGCGTATGGTGTATAGAGCTCCTCTAGGCAATTGTGTATGAGTGAGCCAAAAGTGCTCGCTGCGATGTCTTCTTCTACTTCATCTTCTTCGCCGAACTCCACTACATAGCGATAATAGAAATCAAGAGGGCAAGCGATGTATTTGCGCAAAGCTGATGCGGAGACATTTCCTGCCAAGTAGGCTTGGATGCGCGCTTGGATGGCGGGTGTCTTGGGGATCAGGGTTTGCGTGCTATTTTGTGTTGCTGCCGGAATTTGATAGAAGAATTCTTGCCAACTGACTTGTTGATTTTGCTGCAACCATTCCATTTTGAGCTGCAAAAGGTAGCGGCTGCGCTCATGACTACCCAAGACCTCACTCGTCGAGGTATAAGTAAACACTAGTTCGCGTGCGTGATGCAGTAACCTGTAAAAGTGTTGGGCAAAGAGTCCTTGTTTATCGCGGTTATTAGGCATGCCAAAAGCCGCGCGGAGGTCCATTGGAATAATACTCTGGATGGGGTTGGTAGGCGGCAACTTGCCTTCGTTCATGCCAAGTACGTAAATGCGCTCGAAATCGAGCAAGCGGGTTTCGAGTAAACCGGTGAGTTGCAAACCGGCAGTTGGGCTCCCTAGGTAAGCGAGGTTGCTGCGGGTCCAGTGTTGGTAGAATAATTTTTTGAAGCTGCTTAGGGCCATTTGCGGAAAATCGGCATCTACGAAATTTTCAAACTGACGACAAGCTAGTTCAAAAGAAAGCAATGCAGTGCGTTCAAAGTCGTTGGCTTCTGGGATGTATTCCAGTAAGATGCGATTGAGTTGGCGCATTTGCTGCAGTGCTTTAGGCCAATCTGCATCCCAGGACGCCGCAAGAATCCGAATGACTTCAAGAAGTTGTGGGTCTAGTTGGAGCTGATCTACGTTTTGAAAAACGCGGTTATTCTTGACAGTTCTGTGCTCTGCTGCGGCCAATTGTGCTTGTTGTTTTTGATCAAAAGCAAGTGTGGTAAAAGCATGATGACAGAAGCGCTGAAAATCTTTGTAATACAACGATTTGGTCTTGAATTTGAGCTGATTTTCTTGGAGTTGGAAGCAGAGGTCTACCCAAGTTCTGACAGGTGTTTGATCGAGCGGAAGCCCCAGTGTAATGTTGGCTTGCCCCACTATTTTGGGAATATTGCGAATCGCTGCATGGACTAAATCTTCGTCTGCCAAGAGCACCAATACTTCGCTCCAGTCTGCAACCGGATTTTCAAGCAGTTCGGTGGCCAATACCTTTACTTGGCCGATATGTTGGGCGCATTCAATCACTTTGACCTTATAGCTAGCCGTTTGTAAGGCATTGCGTAGGTTTTCGGGTTCTTTTTGACCAAAAAATTGCAAATTTTTGCGTTGGAAGTGTCCTGCTTCGTGAAATTTATTGTTCAGGTAAAATTGGTCTGAATCGATGATGAATTCAGCCTGTTTTTTATCGATAAGAAATTTGATGATGCGCTGTTCAGCGGCCGACAAAGCATTGAAGCCGACGAAAAGATAGTGCATGTTGTCATCGAGATACTGCGTCGGGTTCTCGGCGAGTTGCCGGTAGGCTTGGGCCTTGCTGCAACCTTTAAGTGCTTTGAATCTTTGCTGCAGCCCTTCGTGGAGCTGTGGGATGAGTTCCCAAAACAGCATGAATTTCTTTTGAGAAGCAGAATAGTTCTCTTCATCGATTTGCCAACTTTCCAAAGCCTTGATAGAAGCTAGGTTTTTATAAAGTTGTTGGTGATCCACTAAATAGCGGTCTACGTCATCGAAGTCCGAGAGCAAAATAGGCCCCCAAGTGAGGTAATCTTCAAAAGAAAGTGCTTCTTCTTTGAGGGTATTCTGATAAATCTTGTAGAGCTCAAGTAGGGCTTTGGTAGGGTGCATGATTTGCTGCGGACACAAAGCGGCGACCCATTGGTCAATCGTGAGGATATGAGGCGAAATCAACGGCCCGTTGTTGGCGTTGAACAGCGCATTGAGCAAATAGCGTTTGGCGCGCTCGGAGGGCAGTAGAACGGTCAGGTTTTTGGGGTCGTGTCCTTTTTGAAGGATGTCTTTGGCCAGTTGATCCAGAAATTTCATGCGCCTATGTTGTTAACTCACTCAAACCAAACCTTATCGAAGAAGGATAAAGGACGATTGGAATGCATGAATTTATGACCGCCGTATGATTTGATGATGGCAAAGTAGTTGGCGCCAAATTGAATCTGCACATAATTAAGCCCTTCTGGGTAGGTATCCGAAAGGCCTTGAAAGACAATTGAGCCATCGCTTAAAGTTTTTTTGGTCATGGTGGCTCCGGAAGGAGGGTTGATGTAAATGCTGGCGATTTCCTCAGCAGAAATAGTGGTGTCGAGGAGTTGAATATTGACTTCAAAGGTATTGCCTTGGCCGAGCTCGCGGTAAATGAGTTTGAGCGAACCGTCGGGGAGGGTTTGTGCAAGCGGTTTGCCAGGAAATTTAGCCACTAAACCAGATTTTTGATCAACGTAAATGGATTCAGTTTGTTTTTTGATCAAGCGCTTGCTCTGTGGCGCTTGCTCGCTGATGGTCCAGCGTACTGCTCGTACTTTGTAGCCACGTGCACGCAAGAGTTGCAACAAACCTTCTTCGCCACCTAAATGGCCCGCGCCAACGGCGCAAAAGAAGGACTGCGGTGTCTTGAGCAGCTCGAGCAGTTTGTCGAGCATTTGTTGGTTGCGCTTCACAATGACTTCGTCGTAGAGCTTGTCTTGAACAGAAAGGTATGATTTCATGAAGCGCTGCAGCGCATCGAGGTCTCCGCGCAAATAGAGTTCGAGCAGTTTTTCTTGTGTGAACGCATTGATTTGGTTGTCCAGGATACGGCGCTCGCTGAGCTTAAACTCATTAGACAAAGCGTATTGCTCCTCGACTTTTTCGAGTGCTATGGTTTCTTTACCCAATTGGAGGCCTAAGACTTGAAAATAGGCATCTAAAAACTGCGGCATACCATCTTCTGTTCCGTAAAGGGTTTGGGAGGTCATGATGAGGCTTGTGTAAGATTTACCTTTGTCGTCGAAGCGGGTTTCGGGTAAATTTTTACGGGTGTCCATGGTCGAGAATAGACTGTAGATGTCGGTCTCGAGTACTATTTTTTGCGCCTGATCAAAAGCAATATAAACGCTGTCTGAGAGTTCGAAAAGTTCGCGATCGTTGGCATGAAGTGTGCCGAAAAGGTAAGATTTTACGCCGGACTTAGGGTGTGTGACTTCCCAGAGGAGTTCTTTGTTGAGCTCCAAGAGTTGGGCTAGCCCTAAATTGGAGCTGAGTAAAGCCAATAAAATGAGTACCGAACGCATGTATTCAAAGTTAATCAAATAAAAACACGTTGAATGTGTTTTTCTGTGTAGGCATATGCCAAATAAGCCAAGGAAGGCACTTCGTTTGTCAGGAGAATTGGAGATTTTCTGCCCAATGCAATTTGGCCATGTGTTTGCCCGAGCTCTAGGGCAGCTGCCGCGTTGATGGTCAGGGCATTGATGGCGGCTTCTGGTGTCATTTTCATTTTGATGCAGGCCAAAGATAGGACGTGCATGAGGTCATAACTCGGCGACGAGCCCGGATTGAAATCGCTGGCAAGCGCAACAATTGCATCGGCAGCCAATAGCTCTTTTGCTGCGCCAAAAGGGATTGATAAGAAATGTGAACAACCTGGTAAAAGCGTGGCCACACAATTGCTATTGGCTAAGGCGTGGAGGTCGTTTTGGTCGAGTTCTTCGAGGTGGTCTACAGAGATGGCCCCTTTTGCTATAGCTGCAGGTACGCCACCCAATACTGAAAACTGATTGACATGTACTTTCGGTTTGAGGCCGTACTGCGCACCAGCGTCGAGTATTTGTTCCATTTCGGCAGTACTGAAATAATTGCGCTCACAAAATACATCGATGTAGTCTGCGAGTTGCTCCGCTGCAATGACCGGCAAGATGTCGTTGATCAAAAGCGAGATATAGGCTTCGCGCTTGTCTTTGTATGCTTGTGGTATGGCGTGTGCACCTAGAAATGTTGCCTTGATAGCGATGGGCGCGCTTTCTTTCAGTTGTTTGATAACCCGCAACATTTTGAGTTCACCTTCTACACTCAAGCCATAGCCTGACTTGATTTCAAGTGCACCTGTTCCGGCTGCCTGTATTTTTTGAAGGCGTACTCGCGCAGCTTCGAAGAGTGCTTCTTCTGATAACTCGCTGAGTTTTTTGGCAGAATTGAGGATGCCACCACCTTTAGCCGCGATTTCTTCGTAGCTCAGGCCGTTGATGCGGTCGACAAATTCTTCTTCTCGGCTGGCAGCAAAAACAGTGTGGGTATGCGAATCGATGAATGCTGGCAGCACGTAGCAATTGCTGGCGTCAATGACCTCTACATCGCGCCAGTCGGTGATACCAGGCCATTCGTCCATTGGGCCATAGGCAATGACTTCGTTGTCTTCCAAGGCTAAGTAAGCATTTTCGATGATGGGTAGGTGGTTCATTTGGGTGCCACGCAGCACCATTGGAAGGTCTTCGCCTGCTTGAACAAGCCCTTTGATATTCTTGATAAATTGTTTGCGCATACGTATTTTCACTGTAAAGATAAGGGCAATTTCGGCTTAATTTCGTTCTGATGACACAAAGAAATTCAGACATGAAGCACGACGTGCTCGGCAAATGGGGAGAAGCCTATGCTTTGGCGTATTTGTTGGGCCTTGGTTACGGCCTAAAAGCCCGAAACTACAAATTCAACCGCATGGAAATCGATCTGATCATGACCGATGGGCAAACGTTGGTGGTCGTAGAGGTCAAAACACGGCACAGTGCGGAGCTCGGGGAGCCTTGGCGCGCCGTCAATTTGGCCAAGCAAAAACAGTTGATTAGGGTAGCAAACTACTTTGCTAAATCCATTGAATGGCCTTTTGAGGTGCGTTTTGATGTCTTGTCTATTGTGCACAACAGCAACCATACCGATCTGAATCACATCATAGATGCGTTCAGTCCTCAGCCTTGATTAGATATGTAGGGCGCGGTCTGCAGTAGCGGCAAGCGCAGCTTCTTTGATCGCTTCAGAATAAGTAGGGTGACCATGACAAATGCGCGCGATGTCTTCAGCAGAAGCACGGTATTCCATGGCAGTTACGGCTTCCATAATGAGGTCGGCAGCACGTGGTGCGATCATGTGTACACCTAAAATTTCATCGGTTTCGGCGTCGGCTAAAATTTTGATAAAACCACTGGTATCCATACTAGCGCGTGCTCTACCCAATGCTTTGATAGGGAAAGAACCTGCTTTGTAGGCGCGTCCGGCAGCTTTGAGCTCTTCTTCAGTTTGCCCTACTGCAGCAATTTCTGGCCAAGTATAAACAACACCAGGAATCAGGTTGTAATTGATGTGCGGTTTTTGTCCGGCGATTTGTTCTGCAACAAAAACACCTTCTTCTTCGGCTTTGTGGGCGAGCATGGCACCGCGCACAACATCGCCAATGGCATAAATATGCCCAACCGCTGTTTGTAAATGGTCATTGACCTCTACTTGGCCACGTTGATTGACTTGTAAGCCTGCTTTTTCTAGGCCTAAGCCGTCTGTATAAGCTTTGCGGCCTACAGCAACGAGGCAATAATCGGCCTCTAACGTGATTTGCTCTCCTTTTTTATTTTCGGCGGTCAGGACAACTTGTTTGCCGTTATTGACCACACCAATTACTTTGTGCTCCATATGGAACTTAAAGCCTTCTTTTTTGAGGATTTTTGTGAATTCTTTGCCAATACCTGCATCCATAGTTGGTAAAATACTAGGGGCAAATTCAATGACTTCTACAATTGCACCCAAACGCGCGTAAACTGAACCCAATTCTAGGCCAATCACACCACCGCCAATGACGAGCATCTTTTTGGGGATTTCTTCGAGCTTCAGCGCCTCTGTTGAGGTAATAATACGCTTTTTATCGGGCTCCATTCCAGGAAAATAGTTGGGCTTGCTACCGGTGGCAATGATGATGTTTTTACCGCTAATTTGGATTGTTTGCTCACCTTTGATTTCTACCGTATGCGCATCGAGAAAGCTACCAACACCTTGATAAACTGTGATTTTATTTTTGTCCATGAGGTACTTGACCCCAGCGCAAGTTTGCGACACGACTTCATTTTTGCGGGCAATCATTTGCGTGAGGTTGGCTTTGAGGCCTTTCACTTCAATGCCATGCGCCGAGAAGTTGTGTTGGGCATTGTAAAAATGTTCGGAAGAATCGAGTAGCGCTTTGGAGGGAATACAACCTACATTGAGGCAAGTTCCGCCCAAAGTGCTGTATTTTTCTATCAAAGCTGTTTTCAGGCCGAGTTGCGCACAACGCAAGGCTGATACGTATCCGCCGGGTCCTGAACCAATTACTACCACATCAAAAGTTTCCATCCGTCTAATTTTTTTACAAATTTACAGTTTGTACACGAACAACCAAAGCCTTAATTTTGCGTTGTAACGCTGTGCACAAGTTAAAAACACTCTTCTTAAGCTTTTCGCTGCTCCTTTCGGGGTGGTCTGTAGCTTCGCACATCATTGGTGGAGACATCTACTACAACTTTCTCGGCAATAACCAATACCGCTTCTTCATCACCCTTTATCGCGATTGCGCCTCAACAGGTGCACAATACGACGACCCACTTTACCTTTCGATTTTTACGCAGGGCAATATCCACTACCAAACAGTACAGGTGCCTTTTCCGGGCTCAGTTGTACTGCCCATCAACTTCAATAATACATGTGCCACGCAGCCAACAGGTATCTGTGTAGAGCGCGCTATTTATCAAGTGGTCTTGACACTCCCTCCAATCCCTGGTGGCTATACGGTATCTTACCAACGCTGCTGCCGGGGGCCGAACATCACCAATTTGCAGTTCCCCGACGACACCGGCCTTACGCTCGTTGCGCAAATTCCGGGTTCAAATACCAACGCGAGCAACAACAGCAGCCCGCGCTTCACCAACTATCCGCCTGTCTTACTCTGCAATAACGACCAGCTGATTTTTGATCATTCGGCCACAGACCCCGACGGCGATCAGCTTGTTTATTCATTGGTAACGCCCAATGCGGGTGCGAACTCTGGTAACCCACAGCCGCTACAAATGCCACCCCCACCATATTTTCCGGTTACTTGGCAGCCCAACTTTAATGCTGCTGTACCGTTGGGCCCTGGTTCGTCTACCATTATTCATCCAAGTACTGGACTTTTAACGGTGAGTCCGAATTTGATTGGTTTGTTTGTAGTGGGTGTGCGTGTGCAAGAATACCGCAATGGACAGCTCATTGGCGAAACCGTCCGCGACTTCCTCTTTCGCGTTTTTGATTGCAATATCCAGCTGGCAGCAATTTTACCCACTCAAGCGCAATTACCAACCTTTAATGGCTACTGCGATGGCCTGACCGTGCAGTTTGACAACAGTTCTTATGGGGGCACTAACTACAGCTGGAATTTTGGTGTGCCGGGCACCAACGCAGATGTAAGCCCGTTGTATGAACCTACTTATACTTATCCGAGTTCAGGTACTTATACTGCCCAACTGATCGTCAATCCCGGTCAGAACTGCACCGATACCGCTTACATTGAAATTATCGTCAACGAACAACTCGATCTCGAGTGGCAAACCCAAGATTCACTTTGCTTGTCTGGCAATTCTCATGATTTTGTGGCGCAGGTTTCAGATCCTGCTGCAACGCTCTCCTGGACCTTTCCGCAGAGCGCATCTGTTGCGCAGGCAAACGGCAACCTTGTGCCCGATGTTGTTTTCTCTTCACCGGGGTTTCATCCGGTGCTCCTAGAGGCCAATACGGCGTTTTGTCAGCAAACTTTCCTGGACTCTATCTATATTTTCGGCGAAGCGACCGCCGCTATTGTGGTTCCGCCACAAGTGGAATGCCTGGGCTATACAATTTCATTCGGCAACGCCTCACAAAACGCGATGTTGTACAACTGGGATTTCGGAAACGGGCAGCTCAGCAGCCAAATGCTACCCACCGTTACCTTTCCCGGCCCTGGCTTGTATCCCGTAACGCTCATTGCGGGGTCTTCTCCAAGTTGCCTAGACACCACAACTGTCAATGTCACGATTGAGCAACCAATTATCTTGAACTTAACGCACACCGACTCACTTTGCATTGACGACCTATTTAATTTTGACGCGCAGGTGAGTGGCCCGGCAGGAACTAACTATTCTTGGGATTTTGGCCCGCATGCGGCACCCGCTACCAGTAGCCAACTGACGGGTAATGCTGTTTTATTTGACCAAAATGGTAACCAACAGGTGCTGTTGATTGGTCAAAATGCGTTTTGTACAGATACTTTAGTGACTTTGGTGCGTGTTTTTGGTCACCCGAGTATCAATTTTATGTTTTTAAACGCCTTACAATGTGCGCCATCCCAAGCTCAATTTGTGAATTTAAGTCAGAGCGAGGTGCCCACCACTTACCTCTGGGATTTAGGCGACGGCACCCAAGTACAAGGCACCAATGTGTTGCATACTTACAGCGAACCTGGCAATTACACCATAACACTCACACTTATCGAGCAATTCGGCTGTCTAGATACTTTATTTATGGCGCAGCAAGACCTCGTGACCGTTCATCCTTCGCCGCAGGCTGGCTTTTCTATTAGCCCCGATCGTGTAGATGTTTGTCAGAACGAGGCGGTCTTTACAGATCTCTCTATAGATGCCGTAAGCTATCAGTATTTTGTCGAGGACCGAAGCGTGCAATACACTAGCGCTAATTTTGTCCATGCGTATCAATCTGGCGGCACAGACTACCCAATGCAGATAGTGTCGAATCAATTTGGTTGCACAGATACTGCCTATGCACGCATCGAGGTGGAACCATTTAGTATTTACGCTCCAAACACATTTATTCCGGACGGAAACGGACGCAATGAAGTTTTTAAAGTCGTAACTGACTTCGGGGTAACGGATTGGTCTTTAGAGATATTCAACCGCTGGGGAGAGCGTGTTTTTGTCAGTCAAAATGCAGCAGAGGGCTGGGATGGTACTTATAACGGACTGCCGTGCCAAGATGGTTTGTATAACTATGTCTTGAAGTTCAGGCCGTGCCATGAGCCGTATATCCGCAGACAGCGCGAAGGCGTGGTGCATTTGTTGCGCTAGGTTACTCTGCGCGTCTCAGGACAAAATTTTGCCCTAAGTATACTTTTCTGACTTGTTCGTCTGCGGCTAATTCTTCAGCACTACCAGATTTCAAGATTTTCCCTTCAAATAAAAGGTAAGCGCGGTCTGTGATAGAGAGTGTCTCTTGAACGTTGTGATCCGTAATTAAGATACCGATATTGCGCTTTTTAAGTTCGGAAACGATGGCTTGGATATCTTCTACAGCGATGGGGTCTACACCGGCAAAGGGTTCATCTAGCAACACGAATTTAGGATCGGTAGCGAGCGCACGCGCGATTTCGGTGCGTCGTTTTTCGCCGCCTGAAAGTCGGTCGCCGAGGTTTTTGCGCACATGTGTGAGGCTGAATTCGGATAGGAGGCTTTCTAATTTGGCTTCGCGGTCGGCTTTATTGAGAGGCCCCATTTCTAAAATAGCCATGATATTGTCTTCTACGCTGAGCTTGCGAAAAACCGAAACTTCTTGAGGTAAATAACCTAGACCCAATTGTGCTCTTTTATACATGGGTAATTTGGTGATTTCGGTGTCGTCGAGAAAAACTTGACCGGTATCGGGTTTCACCAAGCCGACCATCATGTAAAAGGAGGTGGTTTTGCCCGCGCCGTTTGGTCCAAGTAAACCTACGATTTCTCCTTGATTGACCTCAACGCTTACGCCATTGACTACCGCCCTTCCGCGGTAAGATTTACAGATATCAATGGTTCTAAGTTTCACGAATCGAATTTACTAAAAATTTAGGGAGTAGCGGGCTTTGATACCGAATGGACTCGTGCCTGGAATTTGATGTGTGGCTCTGTAGAGTAAATCGATCCGCAGCACTTTAAAAATATTCTCGATACCAACCCCAATTTCGACATAAGGCACGCCATTAAAGGGTTGTACAAAGGAAGGAATTATTAAGGCTTGATTTTGCTTACTGGACAGACTACCCAACATAATGCGTTCAGTGGTGACCAAGCGAATTTTACTCTTTTTGACCAACGGAATTCTGTCAAAAAGGAGTCCTTCCCATTTATTTTCAGCAAAGCCAATAACATACCTATCGCTGATAAATTCTAGAAAATTGACCATATTGGTAGCGCTGGTGAGCAACCAAAGTGATTGATTGCCGTCGTGCACTTTGAGGAGTGGATATGCCGCAATTCCGTTGATGTAACCCACCGTAAAACCATAGCGCATGCGCCCCAAAACGCCGAGTTGGGTGTTGTGCTCGAATTGGAACTCCAATTTTTGGTAGTTGTAGTCGCTGCCGAATACGTCTTTGAATCCGAAAATCCCTTGAAACGATAAAATCGGGTAGGGGGAACGCAGGGCAGTGCGGTCAAAAGAACCGGAGAGGAATTCTTCATCTTTGGTCCAGCGGATGCGGGTGGTAAGTTCGGTTGTAGAAATATGCTCCACATTTAGGGTGTCTAGACCATCGAATCGTTGATAAGTCGCTAAGCCAAGAGGGGTGTAGTTTTTCCATTCGAGTGCACCGAATAAGATGAGGTCTTTGCGCACATCTTTTTCAAGACTCACACCTGCTTTTTGGACAAAAGTGAGTTTATCGAAAGGCGCAGTACTCAAGATGGTGACGAAGGAGGTTCCCATCGATGCTGCTGTTGGAGATAGTCCTATTTGCTCGATATCGTAGTTGTAATAAGCCATGAGCATGCCGCGTTTTTGCGGCGTGATGTTGTAACGAAGCCTCACATTATACTTGAAACGCTGATCACCAAAACCATATGCGACTCGGCCGCCGATTTCAAAGCGCTTAGAAAAATCATTGGAGGTGCGCAAGGCCAGAGCGACACGGAATTTTTCTACTGGATTCATACTGATCAGGGAAGTCGCTGAGCCAATTTCGATTTTGTTCACGGGCCAATAACCGGTGGTGGCAAAGTACGTCATCTTTCGCATCGCTTGATAAAAGGGTTGTTTTTCGAGCGAATCGACCATTTCAGCAATGCGCAGTTCCTTGTCGCTAAGCACTACGGGTCTTAGTGTTGCCCATTCTTCATCGCTGCGTTCTTTTGCATTTTGTTCTATGTCGACGGCGTTATCCGAACGGTAAAATGCTTCGGGTTGGGCGTCGTTGATTACATATGCGCTTCTTTGACTGTATTTGCGGCCAATTAATCCCAAGAACTTAGATTTTTCAGTGACTTTAAAACTTAAAACCATCCTTTCGCTTATCAGCATCCAGACTTCTTTTTGGACTTGTTCGAAGTTTTGCTCAATGTAGAATTCTTGGATGTAGTTCAGGTTGGCGCCTGGTGCAATGTTGGCTTGAAAACGCTTCACGGCATAGGTGGTATCGTGTACCCACATGAGTCCTTCAAAAACTAAATCACCGCTGCGTTTGGGAACAAAACGCAATTTATAACACCAGTCTGAGCCAATAAAAGTGGAGTCATCGAGATAAAACTCGTAGTAATTGCGTGCGTAAGGGGCTAAAGGACTGATGAATGACTTATTGAAAAGGTCGTATATGTTATCGTAAATGTTGAGATCGAGGTACATGTCGCCTAGAAATTGCGTCATTTGCATGTTCTCAACACCCGTAATGCGCGATGCAGTGACCACTTCTTTTTTGAGTTTAGGTTCTTTGCAGTAGAAATAATCAGAAACGGTTTCTGATAACACCGCTGGAAGCAAGGATGTATCTGTAGAATCGGTCTCAAGGTAATTTTTAACTATAGACAAGCGGTCTACAATTGGATTGTTGAGTAGGCTGGAGTCGAGGTTGCTTGCGTCGAGTTGGATTTTGTTGTAGAGGTGGTATTGATATGCCTCGAGTTTCTCTTTGTTATTGACGTTTTTGTAGGTGACAATGCGCCTGTGTAGCTGAGCTCCGCGGGTTTCTGTTGGGGCCTTTAATACTACTTCTGCTACCTCCTTGTCTTGGGTAGATAGCTTGACGACTAGTTCTTGCGTCTGATCTTTTTTGATTTTGACGCGCTCAGTTTGGTAGCCGATTAGCCTGAAAAGGAGTGTGTCGGTGGGGTAGTAGGTGCTGAGGTAAAAGTTGCCTAAAGTATCGGATTTTGTGCTGATTTTGCTGTCCAAGAATTGGATTTGGACATAGCTAATGGGCTCTCCTTTTTTATCGATAACCTTGCCCATCACGACGGTTTGCTGGCCCCATATTGCCAAAAAGCAGCAGTTAAATAAGATGGAAATAAGTAAGCGCATTAGTTTTTTTCTTGCTTCGCAACGCGTTTGGCTACTAATATACTCACCTCAAACAGGAGGTAGATAGGAATGGTGACAATCACTTGAGAAATGACGTCCGGTGGCGTAATGACAGCCGCCAAGATGAGGATCACGACAATGGCGTGCTTGCGGTATTTGATGAGGAAGTCAGGCGTAAAGAGTCCGATTTTGACCAATAAGAAAGTGACAATTGGAAACAAAAAGAACAAGCCCGTGTAAAAAACAGTGGAGAGAATGGTGCTCATGTAGGATGCGATCGTGACGTCGGTTTTGATTTCGGGGGTGATCTGAAAAGCTCCAAAGAATTGAACGCTCAAGGGCGCGACTACATAATACCCAAATAGAATACCTAAGAAAAAAAGCAAACTGACATAGAACACGATGCCTTTTGCCATGTTTTTTTCATTGCCTTTGAGCCCCGGCTTGATAAAAGCCCAGAGTTGATAAAATATATACGGGAAGGCCAGCACGACCCCGCCCATAATACTCATCATGAGCGCATAAGAAAATTGACCCGCGAGTGTGGTGCTTTGGAAATCTACGTTGATTTGATCTACGCATACGCCAAGGTATTTGCAAAGGAGTTCGAAGGTAATGAAGTGTGGGTCTACCATGTTGAGGAAGACATTCTCCATTATTTCTCGTTGGTAAATCCAAATCACAACTGAAAAGATGATCACTGCCACCGCTGCCCTGAGCAAGCGCCAGCGGAGTTCTTCCAGATGATCTAAAAATGACATTGGTTGGTCCTCAGACATGCTGTAAAATTAAGGATTTATTCCGGAAATGAGCAATGAAAAGAAGAACGTAAATTGTTTACGATGTACTAGCTGAACTTTGTATCATCAAAACGAAACGCTATGAATAAGAAATTTGCAATTCAACACATTTGGTTCAACAACCAAGACGCAGAGGTCACACTAGTAGGACTCATGCAAGACGATATTTTAGTCTATGAATCTAAGTTGGTGATAAAGATGTCACAGCTCAACGGTGTCGTTTCAAAGCTGCAAAAAACAGCAGGTATTGAAGTGAGCGAGTACATGTGCAGATTTGAACTGGGCTTTATTACCGAATACGAAATAAAGTTTCCGACTAGCGTACAATGCTTTTTAGACCTACAAGAAATTATAGGTGCAGATCAGAATTTGGTCAGAAGAATTGTGGCTTAAAAAGCTTAGGGCTGGATGAAAACGGTTTCTTCGTTTACTTTTTCGGCTTCAATTTTGATGATGCCTTGTCCTGTTTTGTTGCCTTTTTGTGCTTTGATGTCCAATACAGCTACACCTGCCTGACCTAATTGATACAGTTCGTTGTAATTGAAAGTAGCAAGGCCGTTTGCGTTGGTATAAGCGGTGTCAAATACAGCAACTTGTTGCGGCGTTTGTTGGGTGTTGGTACCGTACAATACAACCATGGCGTTTGAAACACTTGCGTTGGTCTCGTCTTTGACATAAATATGCGCAACGGTATCCATTTTTTTACGACATGCACTTAAAGAAACAAGTGTCGTAGCTGCAACAGCAAATAAAAGAATCTTTTTCATGGTGATTAGTTGGGTAAGTAGATGGTCTCGACAGCAGTGGTGTGCACTTTAGCGCGGGTATAGCCGTAAGCTATTTTGTTGTTGTATTTGACGATGATGTCAAAATAACCCGTTTTGTTGCTTTCGCCTGCTACGGAGAAGTATGGATCCATGTCGAAAGACGTAAATCCGGAAGAATTGGTGAAGGTGGTGTCTACGTAGGCCAAAGTAGCTGGCGTAGATTGCTGGTCACCGATAATTATGACCTTAGCACCGTCGATGAGCTGATTAGAAGAAGAGCGGACAAAGACCTTAATAATAGCTGGGTCTGTAGGCTCGCAGCCGCCCAAGATGAAGAGCAGTGAAAGCGCAAAAAAGCTGGTTAAAATAGTTTTCATAGGTTTTGAATGTCTCAAATTTACATTTTAATTTTTGAATTTTAAAACTTCGAAAGTGGTGTTTATTGTATTTGAAGCAGCACTTGATTGCGTTCTTGTTCCGTAATTTCTGCAAGTGCCTCGCCCGTAAGGCCAAAATAGAAGCCCTTGACTTTGATTTGCATTACGCCGATTTGCCCTGGTTTGTAGAAAGAACTGAGGTCAAAATAGGCTTTGCCAGAAGCATTTGAAACCGAGCTGTCTTGCACTGCAATTGGATTGTGCGCGGTGTCGGTAGGTTCTGCCACGAGCCATACTTTAGCATCTGGAAGAATGGTGCCATTGGCCGTAACCACGGTAACCTCAAGTGTGGTGGGCGGTGTTTCTTTACAGGACACTAAAAAAAACGCTACAGCAATCAGTGATAGAAATGCGATAGCGGCGATAGTGTTCAGCTTTTTTTTCTTGTACATTTGCATGAAGACCAAGATTTTTCGTTGTTAAACAACAAGAAGGGTCAAAAGGTTACAACAGAACCGCTTAAAAATGAATATTGAAGTTTTATCTCTCGAATTAAATCAAGTTCAGCTACAAGACGAACAAGCGCTCGAACAATTCCGCATCCGTTTTTTGGGTTCAAAGAACGTACTTAAAGATTTGTATGCTGCCATTAAAGACATTCCCAACGATCAAAAGCGCGCTTATGGTCAGCAGGTCAATGCACTCAAAGAACGCGCCGAACAAATCTACCACGAAGCAAAAGCAGCTTTAACCCAAACACAAACCACAAGCGTTGCCGAAGACCTCAGCAGACCCGCTGGCGATGCCAAAATTGGCGCGCATCATCCGCTTTCGCTGATCCGTCGCGAAATCATCGAAATATTCAACCGCGTTGGCTTTGTGGTGTCTGAAGGCCCAGAAATCGAAGACGACTGGCATAATTTCAGTGCGCTCAACTTTCCGCCAGAGCACCCCGCCCGCGATATGCAAGACACCTTTTTTATCTCAAAAGGAGAAAACGAGCTCGCGCTGCGCACCCACACGAGTAGCGTTCAAGTGCGCGTCATGGAAGACCAAGCACCACCGATCAGAACCATTTCTCCGGGCCGTGTGTACCGCAACGAAGCCATTTCGGCGCGAGCACATTGCTTTTTCCATCAGGTTGAGGGGCTCTACATAGACAAAGGCGTCTCCTTTGCCGACCTCAAACAAACCTTGTTATATTTTGCACAGGCACTTTTTGGCCCCCAAACCCAAATTCGCATGCGCCCTTCTTATTTTCCTTTTACCGAACCAAGCGCCGAGGTAGATGTATCTTGCTCGCTTTGCAACGCGAAAGGTTGCAATGTCTGTAAGTATACGGGTTGGCTAGAAATCATGGGTTGCGGTATGGTAGATCCAAACGTGCTCGAGGCTTGCGGTATTGACCCAGAAGTTTATACTGGTTTTGCCTTCGGGATGGGCGTGGAGCGCATTGCGCAGCTCAAATACCGCGTCACCGACCTGCGTTTGTATTCTGAAAACGACGTGCGTTTCTTGCGTCAATTTAAACCGGGTATGGCATGAGTTGGCTCCATTTTTCAAGTCAGAACCATTGGGAAGAACTCTTGAGCGCTTCAGAGCAAGCGCCTCAACTGATCTTTAAGCACAGCACGCGCTGTTCTATTTCTTCTATGGTCCTGAACCGTTTTGAAGCCAGTGATTTGTATCGCACAGCAGCTCTACCATGTTGGTTCCTCGACCTCATTGCCTTTCGGGACTTATCCAACCTGATAGCCGCCGAAACGCAGGTATGGCATGAGTCACCGCAGTGTATCGTCATCGACAAAAGCAAGGTTATTTACGCAGAAAGCCATGGCTCAATAGATGCCAAGGCCATTCAACAATTGATCCTCGACAAATGAAAAAAATAATCATCTGGGTATTGGTATTGGGCCTGTTAGTTGGCTTTTTAGCACCATTCTTCAATTCTTCGAGCGACAGCGCTGCACAAGCCGCTACTTTTGGCTTCAAAGAAAATTTAGCCACCACCTACGGCAAAACCATTGCCATTCCACTTAAAGTTACTGAAAACTGCACGGCACTTCAGCTCAAAATTGCCGATTCAGTTGTGTTGGAGGTGCCTAAACCAAAGCAGAAAGAAATTTATTTCTTAGACACCAAAGATTTCAAGCCAGGCGCTTATCTGCTCGATTTACAAGTGCAAGACGCCGCCGGTAATTTATACACCGAGCAGCGCAATCTGCGCATTTTATCCGACATCAAACCCGAAAGATGGTCTTTGAAATTGGGAGCTGCTTTCACCCACGACACCCGCAATTATACGCAAGGCCTGACCTTCTGGAACGGAGAACTCTACGAATCTACCGGCGATCCCAACCAAGACGGCAGCTCAATGGTTTCCAAAATCAATATGGCAACAGGGCAGCCCATTCAACAAGGCAAAACCACTTTTAAGAAACAACTCGACGCTAGCAAATTTGGAGAGGGCATCGCTATTTTTGGCAACGAAGTTTTTCAGCTCACCTGGAAAAACCAGCAGTGTTTTGTCTACGACCTGCAAACTTTTGAACTCAAAAGAGAGCTCGCTTACAACGGAGAAGGTTGGGGGCTTTGTACAGACGGAAAGCAACTCATTATGTCCGACGGTACTGAACGCCTTACGTTTAGAGACCCCAAAACATTTGAAACGCTGCGTACTTTAGAGGTCTATTCAGATCAAGGCCCGCTGCCACAACTCAACGAACTCGAGTACATCGACGGGCTCATTTATGCGAATATTTACACTACCAATTTTGTTGCCGTTATTGAGCCAACGCTTGGAAGGGTCATTGCGCTAATAGATGCCAGTAATTTGGTGGCTGCAGGCAAAGGCAATGGCGAAGTCTTGAACGGAATTGCCTACAATGCCAAAACAGGAAAAACCTACATGACGGGTAAATACTGGCCAAAAATGTTTGAGGTTACTATTGTCAAAAAACACGACTAACCCAAAGAGCTACAAATGGAAATTCAACGCAAAGATTGGTCTGAGATCAAGAGCAATGACAGCTGGTCGATTTTTAAAATCATGGCTGAGTTTGTTGAAGGGTACGATAAAATGGCAAAGGCAGGCCCCTGTATTTCCATATTTGGATCGGCCCGAACCAAAACAGATCAGTATTACTATACCCAAACCGTGGAGCTCGCCGAAAAAATTACCAAAGCTGGTTATGGCGTCATTACGGGTGGCGGACCTGGTATCATGGAGGCAGGTAATAAAGGTGCTAAGCAGGGTGGAGGCACTTCCGTCGGGCTCAACATCGACTTACCTTTTGAGCAGTTTCACAATCAATATATTGACCGCGATCACTATTTAGAGTTTGATTATTTTTTTGTCCGCAAGGTTATTTTTGTCAAGTATGCGCAGGCCTTCATCATTATGCCCGGCGGTTTTGGCACGTTAGATGAGTTTTTTGAAGCCATCACCCTCATCCAAACTCGTAAAATTGCTAAGCGGCCAATTGTGTTGTTTGGGAGTACTTTTTGGCAGGGCTTATTTGATTGGGTTAAAAACGTGCAGCTCGCTGAAGGACTCATTTCCGAATCTGATTTAGATTTATTTAAAGTGACCGACTCTACCGATGAAGCACTGCAGTTTATTGAGGACTTCTTTCGTTCACACGCACTTTCTCCAAATTTCTAAGCATCTTTGTATTACATATACCGAATTCTTTATGTTGGATAAAATCAAAAGTACGCTTAGGTTGGTCATTCCTTTTGTCAAGACCAAACTTTTCTGGAAACATTTTGGCCTCGTCATTTTGTTTTACTTAGTCATGGTTTTTGCCACCATTCTCTATCTCGATTTTGCCACCAACCACGGCGAAAAAATCGCGGTTCCCAATTTAGTGGGCATCTCCGGTGAAAAAGCCAAAAACCGCATTGAAGAGCTCGACCTTACGTATCAAATTTTGGATAGCATCTACGACCCTTCCTTGCCTGAAGGCACCGTTGTGGAGCAGCTCGTGGAACCTACTTCTCTTTCTCAAGTCTATGTAAAATCAGGGCGTATTATTGGTCTTAGGTTATCAAAAAAGAGCCAACTCGTTGAAATGCCTAGCTTATTACACAAGCAAATCCAATTTGCGCAAAGTATCCTCGAGCAAAGAGGTTTGCGCTTCTCCATTCAATACCAACCTACTGCAGAGGCCAACGGTTCGGTCCTCGATCAGCGTTACAAAGGTCGTCGCATCAAAGAAGGCGAGCGCTTGCCAATTGGTGCCGTGGTTACGCTCATTGTAGGGCAAAACGACGAAGGAGAGCCAATTGCTTTGCCAAATTTATTGGGCCTCACGATGTCGGAGGCCAAGTATATTTTTGACACTTTAGGTGTGAGTAGTTATTCATTCATTTGTCCGGATTGTTTAACGGCTCAAGATTCTGCTGCTGCTCGAATTTTTTCGCAGTCTCCAGAATATATTGAAGCAACGACCGTTTTTAAATCCACACAATTTATCCTCTCGATGGAAAAAGGAGGGGACGGACAAAATCCTTAATAGCATATGACGCGCTTTATTTTTACTTTTTTTGCTAGTCTTTCCATCTCCGCATTGTGGTCTCAAGGATTCGAAATGGGTCCAATTTACCGCAATTTTGAGCTAGGAACTTCCAAAGGTCAATTGAAAAGTACGCTCAATACCATTGACAGCACCTTTTATTACACCTCAGATACACTCAATCTTCCGTTTTTTGATGAGTTTTCTACAGATAAATTCCAACAATACAACGCGCAGTTCAATGATCCAGGTGTAACTTCTACACTCTACTTTCAACTTCTCGACCCAAATACACTCGTGCCATTTACAGCGGCTCAAAGCTTCACCGACCAAGCCACCTTTCGCCGCACTTTTGACCAAACCACGAGCACTTTTACCGATTCTATATTTGCCACAACGGCTGTAAAAGTGGCCGATTTTTCTGCATTCCCTTTGAGTTATCAGACGCTCAGTCTTTACCCGCCATACTATATCTACGATACGATTGGCGTGGTAGATACCCCTGATACCGTTTGGGTGCAAAATCCAAGTTTTGTACAAGATTCTGCTCGCATTTTCTTTGCTACACTCAATGACCCGAATGCACTTTGGCTAGATGCACACGCTTACCGGAACAACCGTTTTGCGGTGAATCCGCGCTCGCTCGGGGTTGTAACTTTTGATGGCCTAGACGCCAGTGGGTTCCCTTATGCGATCGGCACAACTTTTACCAATACGGCTGATTACCTGCATTCAAAACCCCTAGACCTGAGCGCGTATACCGCTGCCGATTCGCTCTACTTTTCCTTTTTAGTACAGCCCGAAGGCCTTGGCGATGTGCCAGAAGCCACCGATTCTTTGCGCCTAGAGTTTTATGCCAAAGACCTCGGTCAGTGGTTTCATGTTTGGGCAACCGCCGGCGATACCACCGCGCCGTTTAAAGTGGTGCACATACCCGTAAAAGACGCCAAGTATTTCAAACGCGGATTTCAGTTTCGTTTCAGCAATTACGGCGCGCTTTCTGGCGCCTTAGACCATTTCCACATCGATTACGTTCACTTGCGCACGCAATCCAATTTGGCCGATACCCTATTCAAAGATTTTGCATGGGTATATCCTATGAACACATTGTTGCAAGATTACACAGCTGTTCCTTGGGACCATTACAAAAACACGCCTAAGCCATTCAGAAATGATTTTCCTGTGGTGCTGCACAACGGTAGTTCTACTCCAGAAAACAACCAATTCCCTGCTCAATTTACCATTGATCAAGCAGGCAATCAATTAGGTCAATTTTCGCTTGCAGGTAGTCAGTTATCCAACGGCGATTTGAATTATGAACCCAGCACAACCTACGCATCTACGCACAACATCAGTGCCTCAGGTTCTTTCCCAACGAGTGCCGGTGGAAACGAACAAGCTTTTCGCGTTAGTGGCACACTCAATGTCCAGTTCCCCAATCTAGCACTCAACGACACCACCAGCTTTTATCAGCCGTTTTTCAATTTTTATAGCTACGACGACGGTAGTGCAGAGGCTGCTTTTGGCCCAACAGGTGCGCAATCGCGCTTGGCAGTTCAGTTCGATGCCTACGAGGCTGATTCTTTGATCGGGGTCTCGTTTCATTTTGTGCCCTCTGTCATTGATGTCTCGAGCAAATTGTTCTTGATCAGTGTTTGGAGCAATGAAAACGGCCATCCGGGTACCCTGCTCTACGAAGACGACGTCTTTTTCCCTAGAACCCCACTTTACGGCGACGAGCGCGGCATTTTTGTGCCTTATTACTTTAGCGATACACAAAAAGTGAGTGTGGCATCGTCTTTCTTTATCGGCTGGCGTCAACTCGATGCGGAGCGCCTGAATTTAGGCTTGGATAGAAATATTGATCAGTCGGATAAAATTCAATACAGTGTCGACGGCGGTTTCAATTGGTATACCTCTCCTTACCAAGGTGCTGCTATGCTGCACCCCATCTTCTCCACAGCACTCGATGCGAGTTTAGGTTTTTCAAATGAAACAATTGCGCCGGCCACCTGGACCGTTTTTCCAAACCCAGGTCAAAATGAAGTCCATGTGGACTTGCCAGTTGCATATCAAGGCAAACAAATTATTTTGCTCGATGCCATGGGTAAAATCCAAGCATCTCAGACAGACCGTACGTTTGATATCAGCATGTTGCCAAATGGCGTTTATTTCTTGCGTTGCCCCGAATCAACTTTGGGCACCTTAAAGCTGATCATCAACAAATAATGAGCGAAAATTTAGAGATTGAAGTAGAGGAAGCAGACCTCTTTGAACATTACCGTTTCAAAGCAGATCCGGGTCAGGAAGTTGTTCGGATCGACAAATTTTTGTTGGACCGAATGGCAGATACCTCCCGAAATAAAATTCAGGTAGCCGCCAAGAATGGCAATATCCATGTCAATGGTCAGCCGGTAAAGCAAAATTACCGCGTCAAACCGGGCGACGAAATCGCCATTGTTCTGCCTTACCCAGTCCGAGAAATTGAACTCATTGCCCAAGATATTCCAATAGATGTGGCCTACGAAGACGACGATTTATTGGTTGTGAACAAAGCAGCTAATATGGTCGTGCATCCGGGCTACGGTAATTATTCGGGTACACTCGTCAATGCACTGGTTTTTCATTTTGAGCATTTGCCTACGCGTCCTAAAGACTATTTTGGCAGGCCGGGCTTAGTTCACCGCATAGACAAACACACTACCGGATTGCTCGTCGTGGCCAAAACCGAGAATGCCCTCAATGACTTGGCCAAGCAATTTTATGACCGCACTACACAACGGCGTTATTACGCTTTGGCGTGGGGCGATATAACAGAAGACGGCACCATAGAAGGACACATCGGCAGGTCGCTCAAAAACCGCAAGGTCATGACTGTTTTTCCGGATGGCGCATACGGCAAACCGGCCATTACACATTACAAAGTTTTGGAGCGTTTTGGTTATGTTACGCTCATCGAATGCAAGCTCGAAACAGGTAGAACTCACCAAATTCGCGCGCACATGCAATCGATTGGGCATCCATTGTTTAACGATTTGGAATACGGCGGCGATCGCATCTTGAAAGGCACTAAATCGTCTGCCTATGAAAAGTTTATGGTCAATAACTTTGCCCTGCTCCCCGGACAGGCGCTACACGCCAAAACGCTCGGTTTTATTCAGCCGAGCACCAAAGAGTATTTAGAGTTTGATTCTGAGCTACCTGAGGGTTTTCAGCGCTTATTGGAACGCTGGAGAACCTATTGTTCGGATTTTAAATAAAATTTCTCTATTTTTGCTTTCCTTGGTTCTTAACCAAGCTAAAACTACGCTTTATGAAACAACTATTCATTGCCGCTATTTTAACGCTCTTCACTGCATCGGTAAGCTTTTCACAAAACGCTCCCGATCCAAAATTCGTGCGCGAAGCCAACGAAGTCTTCATCTCTGGCAATTACTTTGAAGCCATTAACGTCTGTCAAGACGCCTACAAAAAGTTAGGTGCTCGCGGTTCTTTGCGTCAAAAAGGCGACATGGCCTTCAAAATCGCTGAATCTTACCGCGCACTCGAAATCTTTGATAAGGCAAATGATTGGTATGGTACCTGTATCGAACTCAAGTATTTCGATGTTGTTCCAGAAATATATTACTACAAAGGCGACATGCAGCGCATGATGAAAGACTTTGACAACGCCATCAAAAGCTACCGCGAATACAAGCGCATTGCGCCTAAGTCTCGCACCAAAGAAGTAGACGACGCCATCATGGCTTGTGAAAAATACAAAGACTTTGATGAGTTCGAAACTTCCAAATTGGTCGTGAAGCCAGAAGTCAAAATCAATACCAAGCAAATGGATATGGCGCCTACCTTTATGGACAAAAAAGGTAAAGTCATTGTTTTTAGCTCTTCCCGCGACGAAAGCACTGGCGCACAACGCGATCCTATTTCTGGCGAAAAATACATGGACCTCTACATCGCAGAATACGATGTGAACGGCAATCCAACGAACGTCAAATCCCTAGACACCAAAGGTGTGGTCAATACCACGCAAAACGAAGGATCAGCAACTTTTGATTCGAAGCGCAAAAACATCTACTTTACGCGTTGCCCCAACGCAGAAAAAATGGATTTAGGCTGTGAAATCTGGACAGCTGTCATGAACGGCGAAGATTTCGACGATCCGCGCAAAATCTCTTTGACAATCTCTGATACCATTTCTGTAGGGCACCCTTGCTTGTCTCCAGACGACCAAATGCTCATTTTTGCATCAGACATGAAGCAAAGCCCGAACGGCGAAAAATCTTTTGGTGGCCGCGACCTCTGGTATGTGAATTTTGACAAGCGCACCAAAATGTGGGATTCCGTTCCACACAACATGGGCGCAATGTTCAATACAGCTGGTAACGAACTGTTCCCATCTATCGGACCAAATGGCCAACTCTATTTTGCATCAGACGGCTTGCCAGGAATCGGAGGTCTTGACCTCTTTGTTGCAGAGCAAGTTACTGGTGAAAACAAATGGACTGGCGTCAAAAACATGGGTTATCCTTTCAATTCACAAGGTAATGATTACGCCATGTCTGACTTCGACGGCAAGTCTGGTTTCTTTACCTCTGAGCGCAAAACGACTAGCAACCAAGAATACGCACCAGATATCTGGAGCTTCACTACACCTCCAAACCTTTTTGATTTGCGCGTGACTGTCTATGAGTCAGGTAAAAAGTCTAAGAAATTAGCTGGTGCAAAAGTTTACGTAACGGTTTCCGACGGCACGAGCTGGGAAGGTGTTACCGACGCAAAAGGTAAAATCATCTGGAAAGAGCGTCCAGACAAAAAAGGACGTTATATCTTAACAGGTAAAGAATACACACTCAAAGCAGAGAAAGAAGGCTTCTACGAAGATAAAAAAGGCGCCAAAATCTCTACACTAGGAATGGACCAAAGCCAAAGCTTCTTGATCGAGATGCCGTTGTTGCCTGTAGGGATCATCCGCACGCCAGAAATTCGCTACGTATTTGACCAATGGGTGTTTATCAACGATGCAACTTGTATGTCTCTAGATTCCCTTAAGTTCTTAGACAGCATGCTCAAAGAATACCCGAATATCACCATCGACTTGTTCTCGCACACAGATGCACGTGGTGGCGACGCACGCAACCAAATGCTCTCAGAAAACCGTGCAAAAGCGGTTTACAAGCAGCTCGTTGAAACATGTGGCATCGACCCACGACGCATTCGCCCTGTAGGCCGCGGAGAGGCAGAGCCTGCAACTTGGATCGATGAATCCGGTAAAACAGTAGTGCTCACTGAAGATTATATCAATCAGTTCAAGGCCACTGACAAAGCCAAATTCGAAATGCTGCACACGATCAACCGCCGCACAACTGCCAAGATCACCAGCACCACTTTTGATCCAAACACGGCACCGCCGGCAGATCCAGAATACCGCAAGTTTAAACAACTTCCAAGATTATAAAAGAAAGGCGTCGGAAGACGCCTTTTGTTTTGAGCCATGAGACGCCTTTTACAAAAAATCATATTCTTTTTTGAGCTGCAGTCCTTTGGCGTCTGCGAATGGTGTGCGCGCAGATTAGGCATCCGCACCAACAAAGTGCGTTTAGGGTTCATCTATTTTAGTTTCATTGGCTTAGGTTCTCCTGTTTTACTTTATCTCATTATGGCCTGGATCCTTGAACACAAACACTATTTTAAGTTTCAAGCGAAGCGCAAACAATCTATCTGGGATTTATGAAATTATTGATTACCGGAAGCAATGGCCTTTTGGGCCAAAAGCTTATCGATTTATGTGTGGCCAAGCAATTGGATTTCCTAGCCACGTCGAGTGGTGCGAATCGCTATTCAGTTTGCCCGGCAGATAAATACCAAACCCTAGACATCACCGACGAGCAAAACATCCAAACAGTGCTCGACAGTTACCAGCCTACCCACGTGATTCATACAGCCGCCATGACCAACGTAGATCAATGCGAGCTGCAGCCCGAGGCCTGTGATTTGGTCAATCGGCAAGCGGTCCTGATGTTGGCTAAGTATTGCCAACAGCACCAAATTCATTTGCAACTGCTCTCTACAGATTTTGTATTTGATGGCCAAGACGGCCCTTATGTTGAAACCGACGTGCCCAATCCCTTGAGTGTGTATGCGCGCTCAAAGGTTGAGGCTGAAAAAATTCTTCAAGCAACGGAAGGCCTGAACTTCTCTATAGTTCGTACTATTATCGTTTACGGCCAAGGCGAACAGCTCTCAAGATCAAATTTGATTTTGTGGGCCAAAGAAGCTTTACAACAAGGAAATCCTTTGCAAATCGTCAATGATCAGTTCAGGGCACCAACTTGGGCCGACGACCTCGCTTGGGCTTGTGTACGCATCTGTGAACTCAGCCATGTCGGTATTTTTCATATCGCAGGGCCGGAAGTGCTCTCCATTTACGATATTGTGGCCCGCGTAGCTGCGTTTTACAAGCTCCCGATGGAACAAGTCACTCAACTGAGCAGCGACAGCCTTAAACAGCCGGCAAAGCGCCCTGCTCGCACAGGTTTTGTGCTCGATAAAGCGAACGAGCAACTAGGTTACTGCCCACATACACTAGAGCAAACTTTTGCTTTAATGTAATTGAGAAAAAATTTTATCTTTACCTACCTAAAAAAATAGAATATGAGTGTTTGGAGAAAAAAACCGGTAAGTCACTTTGAGCGTGACATGAAAAAAAATGACCTCAACCGCGTTCTGACCCGTTGGGGTCTTACTTCATTAGGAATTGGCGCCATTATCGGCGGCGGTATCTTTACCTTAACAGGAATCGCTGCCCATGACCACGCCGGTCCCGCTTTGGCTTTGTCTTTTGTGATTGCAGGTGTAGGCTGTTTGTTTGCCTCACTTTGTTATGCTGAGTTTGCTTCTATTTTACCTGTAGAAGGATCTGCATATGCTTATTCTTACGGCACAATGGGTGAGCTTTTTGCTTGGATCATTGGCTGGAACCTCATTTTGGAATACATGATGGGGGCTACAACTGTGGCTGTGGCTTGGAGTGGTTATTTTGAAAAATTACTGCATCAATTTGACATACATCCGCCCATGTGGCTCATGAACGACGCCGTAACGGCTGCTGAAAAAGCACATGAAGCAGGTATTGCAACACCGGAGTTTGCCTTTAATTTACCTGCCTTTTTGATCACTTGGGTAGTTACAGCTATTCTCATTAAAGGGATCAAGGAAGCGGCAAAAACCAATAACCTCATTGTGATCCTCAAGGTCGCTGTTGTATTGTTTGTGATCTTCGTAGGTTTCTTTTTCATCGATACAGATAACTATGTGCCATTTATACCTGAAACCGTGCACAACGCCGATGGCTCATCTTCTTTTGGATGGTCTGGGGTAGTGACCGCCGCCACCATTGTTTTCTTTGCTTATATTGGTTTTGATGCCGTTTCTACACAAGCAGGTGAGGCCATCAACCCTAAAAAAGATGTGCCCTTTGCCATTATTATGTCATTGGTCATCTGTACCATTTTGTATATCGTCGTTTCATTGGTTTTAACCGGAATGGTTCCATATAACGAGCTTGACATCAAAGCTCCTGTTGCCTCAGCTTTTGAGGGCATCGGAATGCCATGGGCCACAACACTCATTACCATTGCTGCGGTAGCAGGGCTAACGTCCGTGATGTTGGTCATGATGCTCGGTCAAACGCGTATTTTCTTGGGCATGGCCAAAGACGGCTTGCTGCCATTCAATATTTTCGGTAAAATCCACGAAACCTATAAAACACCATTTAGAAGTACGATTCTTGTCGGAGCAGTTGTTTCTGTTGTAGCTGCCACCACACCTATCGATAAAGTATCTGAAATGTGCTCTATGGGAACATTGCTTGCCTTTGCCATGATTTCAATTGCAGTTCTGATCATGCGCATTCGCCAACCAGAATTGGAGCGTCCGTTCAAAACGCCTGCAGTTTGGTTTGTAGCCATCGCCGGTGCGGCATTCAACTTTGGCCTGATGTATTTTGTGCGTCCTGATACCTGGGTGGCATTTATTATTTGGTCAACCTTAGGCCTCATCGTTTACTTCTTGTATTCGCGCAAGCACAGCAATCTCAACAACTATGCTTTTGAGGAGTCACTCAAAGGTCATGATGCAATTGTGAATGCTTCAGAAGAAGATTAATGCAATCAGAAGCTAAAAAAACACTCGGCCTGCTCGACGCCACCTTGTTGGTGTCGGGTTCCATGATCGGTTCGGGTATATTTATTGTTTCTACACTGATGCTGCGCGATATCGGATCGCCAGCTTGGTTGTTGGTCTTGTGGGTACTCACAGGCCTGATCACTGTTTTTGCAGCGTTGAGCTATGGAGAACTCGCTGGCATGATGCCAAACGCAGGTGGTCAATACGTGTATATCCAACGTGCTTATGGCAAAATGGCTTCGTTTCTCTACGGCTGGACGGTCTTTACTGTCATTCAGACGGGTGTTATCGCGGCTGTAGCGGTGGCCTTTGCGAAATACACGGCCATATTTTTTCCGGAATTAAATGATGTCGTTTTCACCACCCCATTTTTGGCAGTGACCTGGTCCCAATTGCTCGCGATTGCTTCTGTTGTATTTTTGACTTATTCGAACGCAAGGGGTGTACAAAACGGTAAGGTCATTCAGTTTGTTTTCACGTTTGCGAAGCTCTTTGCATTAGGGGCCCTAATTGTATTGGGAATTTATATCGGCCTCAAAACCGATGTTTTTGCACTTAATTTTAGCGATGCCTGGAAAGCCTCCAAAACCATTGTAGCCAATGGTGGAGACAAAGTTTTTCAGATACCGCTGACGGGTTGGGCGCTTGTTGGGGCTTTGGGTGCTACCATTATCAACTCCTTGTTCTCAGCCGATGCGTGGAACAACGTCACTTTTATAGCAGGTGAAATCAAAGACCCCAAAAAGAACATCCCTAAGAGTTTGTTTTTTGGCACTTTAATCGTGACACTCATTTACATTTTAGCCAATATCGCTTACCTCGCTTTATTACCGATCAACGGTAGTCCGGATGGAATCAATCCAGTGGATCAAGGAATGCTTTTTGCCAGCAATGACCGCGTTGGCGCCTCTGCTGCGTACGTCATCTTTGGCGACGCCGGTATTCTCCTTATGGCTGGTCTGATCATGGTTTCGACCTTTGGTTGCAACAATGGACTCGTTTTGGCTGGTTCTCGTTTGTTCTACGCGATGTCCAAGGATGGTTTGTTTTTCAAAAGTGCAGCCCAACTCAATTCAAATGGTGTTCCGGCACGTGCACTCTGGATTCAATGTGCTTGGGCCAGTGCGCTCTGTTTGTCAGGCAAATATGGCGATTTGCTCACTTATAGCACATTTGCAAGTTTGTTGTTTTACATCATTACTATTTACGGTATTTTTCGATTGAGGAAGTTAGAACCCGATACACCAAGGCCCTACAAAGCCTGGGGATATCCTTACATTCCTGCACTTTACATCGTGCTCACACTCGCTATTTGTGTCGATTTATTGATCTACGATTTCCGAAATGCTGGCATGGGCCTCTTTATTGTACTGCTCGGTATTCCGGTATATTACTTAATCGAGTCAAAAAGAAAGGCAGCGTAGCCAATAAGCCCAGTAAGTTCTCGTTGAGACTTACATGAAAAAACCATTTGTCATTTTCTCCAAACGATTAGAACGCGGTAGCATCTTATGGCTGTGTGTTTGTGTGGTGGTTATTTTTGCGCCCCGAATTGAGGCCTATTTTATGCATCCAGACTTGAGCTACACCTGGCAGCACAAAATGGATCAAAAAGCGCGTCAAGCTTTTCAAATGTCTCCAAAATCTCAAGTTAGGCGATCCTACATGCGGCTTTGGAAGCGTTGCAACCCAGAGGCCCTCACTGCAGCGGATTGGCAAAGGTTGGGCCTGAGTGCGAAGCAGGCAGCTTCCTTGCTGCGCTATAAGGATAAATATGGGCTACATTCGTTGTCTCAAATGCAACATATACGTGTGCTGCCCTCATCATTGCTCAAACAAATTTCGGATTCCTTGTCTTTTGACTCCGCTCCAAATACGCGAGCAAGAGTTGTCGATCAGGATGAAAATGCGTTCAACTATAAAAGACAAGAAACGAAGGGGCAATTCGGCAAGTTGGATATCAATTCAGCCACTGAGGTGATGCTAGTGGCCCTGCCTGGCCTTGGTGCATATACCGCAGCAAAAATTGTTGCTTATCGCGAGCGTTTGGGTGGTTTTTTAGCGCTTGAGCAACTGCAAGAAATCCAAGGAGTCAAGCCAGAAATTCTACAAAATATACTTCCTTATTTGGTGCTAGAGCAAGGCGTCAAACGCATGTCGATCAATGAAGTGAGTTATGAAACACTCAAACAACATCCATATCTGACTTGGAATCAGGCCAATTCAATCATCAAAATGCGCAAGCAAAAGGGAGCGTTTAAAGAATTAAAGGAGCTCAAAGAATCTGTATTAATTGACGACGATACATACAAAAAACTTTTGCCTTATGTATCTTTGTGACATGACAATTCACGAACAACTCAAAGCGGTCATCCGCGATGTACCCGATTTTCCAAAACCCGGTATCCTCTTCAAGGATATTTCAACGATTATGCTCAGTCCGGAAGTATCAAATGCGGTACTTGATCACCTGGTAGCCCAATATAAAGATGCTGAGCTTGATGCCATTGCAGGTATTGAAAGCCGTGGTTTTCTTTTTGGCTATCCGTTAGCCATGCGTTTAGGGTTGCCTTTTGTACTGATTCGAAAAGAAGGCAAACTGCCATATGATAAAATCAAACATTCCTACGACTTAGAATACGGTTCGGCAGTCATTGAAATGCATACCGATGCCATCAATGCAGGGCAGCGCGTCCTGATCCACGACGACCTACTTGCTACCGGAGGCTCTGCCGTCGCCGCGGCCACACTCATTGAAAAAAGTGGTGGGGTAGTGGCAGGCTTTGACTTTTTGGTGGCACTTGATTTTTTAAATGGCGCTGAGCACCTCGCAAAATTCAGCGAGCAAATTACCGCCATTGTTCATTATTAATTTGACCACATGACTTAACCTCGGCACGTCACATTTCATCAACATCCAACAACAATCATCAATCAACAACATGAGTAACTATTTTACAGAACAACAGCAGCTTTTGGCCCAAATGGTCCGAGACTTCGCTGAGCGAGAAATTCGCCCCCAAATGAAGCACTGGGATGACCACGAAGTTTTCCCTATAGAGGTCATGAAAAAAATGGGCGAACTCGGTTTGCTCGGCATTTTCATCCCCGAACAATATGGCGGATCTGGCTTTGGCTACAACGAATACGCAACTGTGCTAATGGAACTCGGCAAGGTTTGCGGCGGCGTAGGCCTTAGTGTAGCTGCACACAACTCTCTTTGCACTGGACACATCTATTACCACGGTTCAGAGGCTCAAAAGCAAAAATATTTACCCAAATTAGCAAGTGGTGAGTGGATCGGCGCTTGGGGGCTCACCGAAGCCAATACAGGCTCTGATGCCATGCGCATGAAAGCTACAGCGGTTTTGGATGGCGATCATTGGGTCTTGAACGGATCCAAAAACTGGATCACACACGGGCTTTCAGGCGATGTTGCGGTTGTACTGATTCGCACTGGTGAACTTCTAGATAGCAAAGGCATTACGGCCTTTATTGTAGAGAAAGGTACACCGGGCTTCTCGGCTGTCAAAATCAAAGACAAATTAGGCGTGCGCGCAAGTGAAACCGCCGAGCTCATTTTTGACAACGTACGCATCCCCAAAGAAAACGTAATTGGCGAGGTGGGGCAGGGCTTTGTTCAGGCCATGCAAATTCTAGATGGCGGCCGTATTTCTATTGCTTCATTGAGCTGTGGCATCGCCAGAGGCGCATTTGAAGCTGCTGTTAAATATGCCAAAGAACGCGAGCAATTTGGCCAACCTATTGCTCAATTCCAAGCAATCAGCTTCAAATTAGCTGACATGGCTACCCAGATCGAAGCAGCCGAACTCCTTACTTTTCAGGCAGCTGCGAAGAAAGATGCCAAGTTGCCCGTCACCAAAGAGGGCGCTTTTGCCAAGTATTTCGCCTCAGAGGTTTCGGTCAAGTGTGGCAATGAAGCCGTTCAAATTATGGGGGGCTATGGCTACACGAAAGAATACCCAGCGGAGAAATTTCTCAGAGATTCCAAACTCATGACTATAGGGGAGGGAACTTCAGAAATTCAAAAGTTGGTTATTTCCAGAGAAATATTGAAATAATTTTGTAGAATTCAATTTCTCTCGTATCTTTGCGACCCTAAGTTTATAACAAAGAAATTAAAGCATATGTTGATCATTCCAATTAAAGAAGGCGAGAACATCGAACGCGCATTGAAGAAGTACAAAAAGAAGTACGAGAAAACCAATGTAATGAAACAATTGCGTGCCCGAAGAGAATTCGTGAAGCCATCTATTACAAACCGTCAGGAAGTGATTCGTGCTGCTTACAAACAAAGAATGCAAAGTCAGCAATTGTAACCATTTGCTACAAAATACGTATGGAAAGGAGCTTCGGCTCCTTTTTTTATGCTCCAAGAATTCGACAATTACTTACGCCAAGAGAAACGCTACTCAGCCCATACCTGTTTAGCCTATATCCAGGACCTACAGCAGTTCAGCACATTTGCTGGCTGCGCCGAGCTTTCCGATTGGCAAGAGCAAAATAGCGCCATCATCAGAGGTTGGATGGTATCGCTGCTCGAACAAGGCCTGAGCAAGCGAACTGTCAATCGCAAACTTGCCTCCTTACGCACCTTTTTCAAGTGGTTGCGCAAAGAGGGCAGACTCGCCGAAAACCCCATGACACGCATACAAGGCCCCAAAGGCGAAAAACGCCTGCCTGTTTTTGTCAAAGAAACGGAACTCGCTGCGCACAAAGTAAGTGCGCTTTTTAGCTCAGATTTTGAAGGACTGCGCAATCAACTTATCGTAGAACTCTTTTATCAAACGGGCATGCGTCTGTCTGAGCTCATCGACCTCAAGGAGTCTGCAGTCAATGCGCAGCACCTCAAAGTGTTGGGCAAGCGCAATAAAGAGCGCCTTATTCCTATTGCCCCTGAGCTCGCAATTAAAATCAATCAATATCGCGCGGCAAAACAAGCACTTAGCCTAGATCACCCTAATTTGTTGGTGCGCCGCAACGGTTCGGCTTTGTATCCGCAACTCGTTTATCGCCTCGTCAGAGAAGTGCTCGGCACTTTGAGCGGTGTAGAGAAGCGCAGCCCCCATGTATTGCGTCATACTTTTGCCACACATATGCTCAATAATGGCGCCGGACTCGAGACCCTCAAAGACCTGCTCGGCCATGCTAATTTATCGGCTACGCAAGTCTACACGCACAATTCATTTGCCCAATTGCGCAAGGCTTATGGAAGCGCGCATCCAAGAGCGTTGAAATCATAGTAATTTAATAGGCAAAGCGCTGAAATTGCCTATCTTTGCGGCACAATTTAGAACTATGAATTTAGCAGCAGTTGGTAGTGTCGCATTCGACGCAATCGAAACACCCTTCGGGAAAACAGACAAAATTGTTGGTGGCGCAGGCTCTTATATCGCCTTGGCATCTTCTTTCTTTGTTAAAGAACAGAGTCTGATCTCTGTTGTCGGCGGAGATTTCCCTAAAGAATTCCTTGCTTTATTAGAAGCAAAAGGGGTAGATATCAGTGGAATTGAAGTCAAGCATGACGAAAAAACCTTTTTCTGGTCGGGTCGTTACCATACCGATTTGAATTCGCGCGATACCCTCGTTACAGAACTCAATGTGCTTGGCGATTTTGCACCAGTTGTTCCAGCGAAAGCGCAAAATGCAGCATTCTTGATGCTCGGCAACTTGAGCCCCGCTGTTCAATTGTCTGTAATCAAGCAAATGACTACCCGTCCAAAGCTCATCGCAATGGACACCATGAATTTCTGGATGGACATCGCACTAGAGGACCTCAAAGAAACAATCAAACATATTGACATCCTGATCATCAATGACGAAGAAGCGCGTCAGCTTTCAGGTGTTTACTCGCTGCGCAAAGCGGCCGGAATTATCCGAGCTATGGGGCCATCTATCCTCATCATCAAAAAAGGTGAGCACGGTGCGTTATTGTTCCATGACGCAAATGTTTTTTATGCCCCTGCACTTCCCTTAGAAGAAGTTTTTGATCCAACCGGAGCCGGAGACACTTTTGCCGGAGGCTTTATGGGCTATCTCGCCGCGGCGCCAACCCTAGATTTCGAAACCATGAAACGCGCCATTATTGCAGGTTCTGCACTTGCCTCATTCTGTGTGGAGAAATTCGGAACCGAGCGTTTACTCGAAATCAATCAAGAAGACCTACACAAACGCATGCAAGAATTTGTCGCGTTATCTACCTTTCAACTGGAAGCCTAATGGAATTACAGCACTACACCGAACAAATTGTGGCTTTGAGCCAGCACGAAGACCTTTTGCAATTGGGCCGCACCGCCAGTGAGCACAAGCAGCATTTTGAAGATCTTTTGATTGAACTCGAACGCCAAGAGCAAGTCAAGCGACTTGAAGCCGCTGAGCAAGGTCAGACCTATGAAGAAATCGACTACAAGCCACAAAAAGAGGCATTTTTTGAAGCTTACAATGCTTTTGTAACCAAGCGCAAAGCCCAACAACAACTGCAGCAGACCCTCGAAACACAAAACCTGAAACTCAAAAGGGACCTCATTACTAGGCTCAAAGAAGTCATAGACAACGAAGAAAAAATCGGCACGGCTTTTCAGGCCTACAAAGAAATCCATGAAACCTGGAAAAAAATCGGCGCCATTCCGCGCGAGCAGCGCGAAACCATCCAAAAGGAATACTCGCGTTTGCTAGAGATCTTCTTTTATAACATTAAAATATACAAAGAGCTCAAAGACCACGACTACCGCCGCAACAAACAACTCAAAGAAGACTTGATTTTCAAGCTCAAGCAGTTGCGCGTGGCCTCACTCGAACAGCGCGATCTAGAAGCGCAGCTTCATGTACTTCAAGACGAATGGGAAGAAATCGGCCCGGTTCAAAACGAAGATTGGGAGCTCATGAAAACTGCTTATTGGGAAGCCGTTCGCAGCATCTATGACAAAATCAACGAACACTACGAAGCCCAAAGACAAGTCTTAAAAGCCAACATCGATGCCAAGAAAAAATTGGTGGCAGATCTAGCTGAGCGCTTGAAAGAAGCCGACCAATGGAACAATTTCAAGCACTGGGAAACCCAAACGGCTTTTGTACTCGACTTACAAGCCCAATGGAAAACAATTGGCTCGGGAAGCCGTAAAGATAACGAAGCTATTTATCAAGCGTTTAGAGCCCTTTGCGACGAATTCTTTGCTGCGAAGAAGAACTTCTCCAAGGAGATAGATGCCGCAAGTCAAGAGATCGTCACAAAGAAAAAAGGCCTGATCGAAAAAGCACAAGCCTTGAGTAGCTCTACAGACTGGAAAAACACCGCCGATCAACTCAAGAAACTCCAGAAACAGTGGCAAGATTTCGGCTCTGCAGGTCAGCGCTACGAGAACAAGCTCTGGAAAGATTTTAGAGCGGCTTGCAACAGCTTTTTTGATGCGCGCCAAGCACATTTTGAAGGGCAAGACGCAGAGCATACCGAAAACCTCACCGCTAAGCTCGCTTTAATCGAAACACTTAAGCAGTTTACCTTACCTACAGATAAGCAGGCTGCATTGGCTCAATTGCGCGATTTTCAGCAACAATTCAACGCAATTGGTCAGGTAGGGCTCAAAGAACGCCAAAACGTCTATACAGCGTTCAAAACACGCATGGATGAACTTTACAAAGACCTCAAATTAGAAGGACAAGAAAAAGAACGCATTTTCTTTCAAGCCAAACTCGAAGGCCTGTTGGCTTCACCAGACAAACAACGCCTTCTGCAGTCAGAACGCCAAGAGATTCGCAAGCAAATAGACTTCTTACAAAAAGATATTTTCACGCTAGAAAACAACCTCGGATTCTTTGCGCGCTCCAAAGGCGCAGACCAACTTCGCCTCGACGTCGAGAAAAAAGTCCAAGCAGCACAAGAAAAAATCCAAGGCCTGAAAGCCAAGCTCAAACTCATTCCGAATGAATAGCTTCATCAATTTACTTTTGCTGGTCTTGAGCTTTCCAACGCTCTTGTTTTCAGTTTTTGTGGGCTTTGACCTCCCTATCGACTTTTTGAATACCACCGGTAAGCGTCTGCCATACAGCAATGAAGTTTACCTTGTTTTGGGTTTGATACTCTTGATCATTGGCCTCAGACGCACCATCCGCCGCTGGATGGGCGTATCAATGGTCAAACAAGTGGGCAAATTTGTTTGGAATGCACCCATCAGCAAAGAGCGCCGCATGCGAGTGTTTGTCTACAATTCCATAGAAGGCGTTGTCTTTTTGAGCCTTTCTTTTGCCCATTGGTTTTTGACGCCATCTGCTATTTTCGTGCTACTGGTTTACCTCATTTTAGCGCTCGACTCCTTTCTTTTTGTCATGATCAATCAGGCAAACTTTAGGGTGGGGCTGAGCTCAAAAGCCATTCTTTTTGCAGACAGAGAAGTCTTGCTCATTTATCTAAATGGCCTCAGAAAAGTGTCCGTTAGTCAGCAAACTGTTTACTTTGACTACAGCGAAAACCTCCAACTTTCTTTTCCGCTCGATTGCATCGAAGAGCCGCAAAAAGCTAACTTCTTTACTGCCTTAGAGGGTCAGATAGACCGCGATCGCGTGCTATTTCAGCACACAAAATAGATTTCGTACTTTCGTATCATGCGAGGTGCTGCTCCCCAGAAAATTCTCATTATTCGCCTGAGTTCTATTGGCGACATCGTCCTGACTTTTCCTGTTGTAGCAGCCATCAAATCTTATTTTCCAGCTTGTCAAATAGATTACATCACCAAAAAGCAGTTTGCAGCGTTACTCGAAGCTTGCCCCGGTATCAATCAGGCTTTTTTCTATGACAACTCTTTGGCACAATTGCGTCAACAACTAGATTTCAAGCAATACGATGCTGTTTTTGACCTCCACCACAACTTGCGCACGCGCTTGTTGCTTTTTGCTTGTGCAGCTCCCGTTTATCGCTTTCCTAAAAACAACATCCAAAAATGGTTGTTGACCAAGTTTAAGGTGCGCCCAAAGCAACGAACGCATGTGGTCGAGCGCTATCTAGCGCCGCTGCAAGAATTCGTACATGATTGGAAGCCATTGCATGCCGCTTTCCAGTACAAGATTCCTAATATGGCGCAATTCGACATCGAAAATAGATTTAACGTTAAGCCGAAAACCTATATTGCTATTGCCATTGGCGCACAGTTTGCCACCAAGCGATTGCCTACAGATTTACTCATTCAACTCATTGGGCAAATGAGGCAGCCAATTGTCCTTTTAGGTGGAAAGGAAGACCTACAAACAGCTGAACTAATTGCTAAGAATTGTCGGCACAATAAGTTGGTTAGTGCAGTGGGCCAGACAAATATTCATGAGTCGGCTTGGTTGGTTCAAAACGCAAAAGCATTGCTTACCCACGACACCGGCCTCATGCATATTGGCGCTAGTTTTGATTTGCCCATTCATGTCATGTGGGGCAATACCACCCGTGATTTTGGGATGTATCCGTACAGATTAGAACAAGAAGATGTTTTCCATTACGAGGTGCCGGATTTAGCCTGTAGGCCCTGCTCTAAAATTGGTCATCAGCAATGTCCGAAAGGTCATTTTGACTGCATGCGCAAGCAAGATTTAAAACAAATTGCTGCAGCACTCAATTAGTGTGCGTCGTCTAGAAATAATTTTTTGAGTTCAGTGGCCTCGGAAGGTTTCATTTTTCCGGCCAAGATGAGTGCCAATTGCTTGCGTCTAAGGGCTCCGTCATAGCGTGTTTTTTCCTCTTCGGTTTCCGGGATAAGTTCGGGCACCTGAATCGGATTCCCATTCTGATCTACAGCCACAAACGTGTAAATTGCCTCATTGCATTTTTCGCGTTGTCCGGTGACGGCATCTTCTACAAATACATCTAAAAAGACCTCCATTGACGAATTAAAAGCTCTAGAAACTTTGGCCTCTAGGGTAACAATTGAAGCGTGGTTGATGGGTTTTTGAAAAGATACATTATTGACTGAAGCCGTGACCACAACGCGTTTGGAGTGGCGGTGTGCAGAGACACTCGCAATGACGTCCATCCAAGCAAGAAGTTGGCCTCCGAAAAGATTTCCGAGCGTGTTGGTGTCGTTGGGCAATACAATTTTGGTTGTAATAGCGAGGGTGTCAATTGCTTTATTGGCTTTCATAGAACAAAGTTAATGAATCAATGTTATCGATAATATTTAAAAGGACAATATAAAATTTAGCAGACTTATTGTATTTTTACCAAGAACTATCATGCTCTATCTGAATCAACTATGAAACGCCACTCCATTTTACTGCTCTTTTTTGGAGCACTTTCTTTATTTTCAGCTGTTCAAGCACAAAAACCGCAACGTGTTTTGGACGTGCAAAACATGCGCGAAGGCGAAAATGTAGAATACTGCATCACGCACAAAAAACACACAGCTTTGCTTCAAAACCCTGACTACGTTAAAGGCCTAGCTATTGCTGAAGCAGAATTCGAAACCGTTTCAAAAAAAGGAGAAAGTCAGAAAGCAACTATTTACACCATTCCGGTTGTATTTCACGTGCTGCACTTCGGTGGCATTGAAAATATTTCCGACGAGCAAATTCTTAATGCGCTTGCGATATTAAACAGAGATTACCGCAAGCAAAATGCAGATACGGCAAATGTGCACCCAGATTTTCAAGGAATGCCTGCCGATGTAGAAATCGAATTCAAGTTGGCTACTATAGCGCCAAACGGACAATGCTTTAGCGGCATTACGCGTACCTTCTCTCCTTTGAGCCTGCAGGGCGACGACGGGGGCAACCAAGTAGACGCCATTGTAGCCGGAAACAACGTTTACAACGGTCAGTGGCCAGGTAACAAATACCTTAATATCTTTATTTGTGGCGAAATCGGCGGAGCTGCTGGTTACACTTACAAACCTTCTAATTGGGGAGCTACAAGCATGCAAAACGGCATCTGGATCCTTCACGATTATGTAGGAGCAATTGGTACCGGATCAGTAGGCGCAAGCCGTGCACTCACTCATGAAGTTGGGCATTGGCTCAACCTCGACCACACTTGGGGCGGTAACAACAACCCAGGTAACACATCGAGCTGCAGCACCGACGACAACGTTCAAGACACCCCGAACTGTATTGGTGTTACTGCTTGCTTGCTCAATTCCAACACTTGTAATTCAGACAACAACTATTGGGGTTTTGACATCCGCGACAACGTCGAGAACTACATGGATTACTCTTATTGCTCAAAAATGTATACTGAAGGCCAACGCACCCGCATGCGCAACGCACTTCAAGTGACGAGTACTGGCCGTGCTAATGTAATTTCTGCAGCCAATTTAGCAGCAGTAGGTGCATCAGGAACGCCATACCTTTGTAAAACAGACTTCAGCGCCGATAAATCTACAATTTGTCTTGGCAATACCGTCCAGTTCCAAGATGAATCTTACAACGCAGTCACAACTTGGAGTTGGGTGATTACGCCTTCAACTGGTTGGTCTTTTGCCAATGGCACATCGGCAAGTTCTGCTAATCCTGCGGTTACTTTTGATACGCCAGGTATGTACGACGTCCAACTGACTGCAACAGATGGCACCAACAGCGACGCCGAGACCAAAACAGGATTCATCCGCGTATTGGGTGCTCCTGCAAGTATCCCTTATTGGGAAGGGTTCGAGGCTTATTCATCTTTGAATAACCTTCCGAATTGGGAATTGTACAACGCGCCACTTAACAACGCATTTGTCATCGAGTCTAATTTCGGTCATTCTGGTACAAAATGTGTGCGCCTGAATAACTTTGGCGAGGCGGCTTCAAACATAGATGAGCTCACCTCTACCAACATCGATTTGTCTGGTATCGACACCACTACCGGTTCAGTTACCCTTTCTTTCCGCTATGCATATCGCAAAAGAACGACCAGTGACTACGAATACCTCAAAGTATTCATTACTGGCAACTGCGGTGAAAACTGGGCACAAAGAAAAACCCTCGGCGGAAACCAACTATCAAATCAGGTTTCTTCAACGGCATGGGCACCATCAAGCCAAGCCGACTGGGTCACCGTTCACATGACCAACGTTACCAACAACTACTTTACTGATAATTTCCGCATGCGCTTCAAGTTTGAAGGCGAGGGTGGTAACAACTTCTTCCTAGACGACATCAATTTGTACAGTGGTGGCCCATCCAACGATTTAGTATTGGCGGCAGTAGGGCAGAATCAATTCGCGGATTTAAATCTTTATCCAAACCCAACTGATGGCGACATCCATGTGCAGTTTACCGCTCAAGTGGGCGGTTCGGCGCAAATGCGCATTACTGATATCAGCGGTAAGCGCATTGCAAACTATCCTTTGCAAGTCCAAACCGGCGCTAACTTAATCATCACCGATACCAAACAATTGGCAAGCGGAAGCTACCTCATGGTACTTGAACTCAATGGCGAATCTAGCATCCGACCATTTGTTGTGAAATAAATTTAGGTGAAACGAGGTCAATTCAAGTCATCCTCGTTCTTACTGAAAAAATCAAATAGGAGTTTTGCTTTGGCAGCTCCTATTTTTTTTGTGATGAGTTCTGGCGGCGCCTCCTTTATTTTGGTCAAGGATTTAAACTCATGGTATAGTGCTTCTATGGTTTTGGGCCCCAAACCTTTCACTTGATCAAGGGCTGAGCCGACTGCATTTTTACTGCGGCGGTTGCGGTGATGGCTCAGTCCAAAACGGTGCGCTTCGTCGCGGAGTTGCTGAACTAACTTTAAAGCGAGCGAGCGACGGTCTAGAATCAGTGACCGCGAAAAGCCCGGCTTGTAAAGTTCTTCTAATCTTTTGGCCAAACCAACGAGTTTGAGTTCATGCTGCAAACCAATTTCTTCAATTGCTTCTAATGCAGCGCCAAGTTGCCCTTTGCCGCCATCAATGATGATGAGGTCGGGTAGTGGCTGCCCTTCGGCTTTTAAGCGGCTGTAGCGCCTGCCAACAGCTTCTTTCATAGTGCTGAAGTCATCGGGGCCTATCACAGTTTTGACATTGAAGTGGCGGTAGTCTGCTTTACTCTGTACGCCATTCTTAAAAACAACACAGGCCGAGACAGGATTGGTGCCTTGTAAGTTCGAATTATCGAAACATTCAATGTGTAGAGGTGGCTTAGCTAAGCCAAGTGCACTCTGCAATTCTAAAACAGCTTGCATCGGAACGTTTTGAACAGCTGTACTCTTGTTCATGGCTGCTTTTCGGGCCTGAAGCTGTGCATGGCGTACGTTGTCTATGGCCATCTCGAGCAATTGCTTCTTTTCGCCAATTTTAGGAAATAAACTTTTGGCATCAGCGAGTAAAAGCGGCTCCTTGAGCCCCACCACAATTTCTTTGGAACTGCTTTCAAAATGTCCCCGCAGTTGTGGGATAATCTGCCTGTATAATGTCTCGAGCGGTACATCTAACGGATCCGATACCTTTGAAGTGTAAGCATGGACAATGCTTCCCTCGCAAATAACAAGATAACTCAGCCAGGCATCCGGCTGGGCTTTTTCGACATAACAAACGTCAAAATTTTGCGTGTGATCCGATACCATCATTGATTTAGCTTGGTATTTCCCAAGTGCATCTATCAGTTCTTTACAGCGTTGTGCAGCCTCAAATGCCTGGGTACTCGCGTGCACCAGCATATCTTTTTTGAGTTGCTGGATCAAAGAAAAGTTTTTACCCTCCAATAATAGGCGAATGGTTTGCAAAGTTTGGTCGTAGGCAACGCTCGTTTGCAAGTTTTCACAAGGCCCTGCACATTTGCCAATATGATATTCAAGACATACTTTGTATTTGCGTTGTTCGAGTTTCTGCGTCCGCAAATCGAGTGCACAAGTTCTGATCTGAAAAAGCTCGCGAATGAGTGTCAGCAATTGATGCATCTGCTTGACGTTGGGGTAGGGGCCATAATAGGTAGACCCGTCATTGAATTTTCGTCTGGTCGGAAAAACCCGCGGAAAAGCTTCATTTTTGATGACGATCCAAGGATAAGTTTTGTCGTCTTTGAGCAAAACGTTATAACGCGGCTTGTAACTCTTGATGAGGTTGTTCTCGAGCAATAGGGCATCGAGCTCGTTTTGCACGACCGTAAAGCGCAAATCGCAGATGAGCTTCACCAAAGTACGCGTTTTACCGTCTAAATGATCCTTTTGAAAGTAGGAACTGACGCGTTTTTTAAGGTCGATAGCCTTCCCTACATAAATGATTGTCCCATTTTGATCCAAAAATTGATACACTCCCGGGTTGTGCGGCAGCGTATTTACTTTATTGGTCAATTGGTCTTTGGAAATCATAGCTCAAAATTAGAAACATTGTGCGGAATATCTCGCTCTTCTTATCTTTGTTGCATGCTAGATGAATTTATCAAATCGGCCTTACAGGAAGATATCCAAGATGGCGACCACTCCTCAATGGCTTGTGTGCCTGCTACAGCTCAGTCAAAAGCGATTTTATTACTCAAAGAAGCGGGTGTACTGGCAGGGATGCAAGTGGCCCAAAGAATTTGTGAAATTTACGACCCAAGCTTGCAAATGACCACATTTTTAAAAGATGGCGACCGCGTCAGTTATGGTCAGGTTGCATTTACTTTGGAAGGGTCAGCGCGTTCTATTTTAGCGGTTGAGCGCTTGTTGTTAAATTGCATGCAACACATGAGCGGCGTTGCTTCCAAAACTGCACATTATGTGGCGCTCATTGCAGGTACAAATTGCACTTTATTAGATACCCGAAAAACAACTCCTGGCCTACGTTTTTTGGATAAATATGCGGTAAAAATTGGCGGTGGTTCGAATCACCGTTTTGGGCTCTACGACATGATCATGCTCAAAGACAACCACATCGATTACGCTGGTGGCCTGAGCGCTGCCCTCGAGCGCACGCACGCATATCTTCAGGACCACAATTTGGATTTAAAAGTGGAGGTTGAAGTCCGTTCAATGGATGAATTAACGGAGCTTTTAACTATTGACCATCCCTATGACCGCATCATGCTAGATAATTTTACGCCTGAGGCGCTCAAAGTAGCCCTAACGCTCATTCCTTCAACGGTCGAGACAGAAGCATCGGGCGGCATTACTGAAGAAACAATTAGGGCTTATGCCGAAACTGGCGTGCAATTTATTTCTGTAGGGGCACTCACACATTCGGTGAAGGCTCTTGACATGAGCCTCAAGGCGCAGGTTTAAATTTGGCAACGGCCATATGAAGGCCGATCGTTTCGCGTATTTGAACTTCAATCTCATGTTTTTGAGTACCCTGATGAACAGTTGCACTTAAAAATATGGTTTCCGCTTCCTTATGCCTCGTGTGAACGTGGATTTCGTTTTTGAAAGAAAGATTGTCTAGCCCCACTAACTTATAAATCGCTTCTTTGGCACACCACAATTGCAAGTACCAATCTTTGTCTTCAGTTGAACATAAAACTTTTTCATCTTCGCGCGCAAATTTATTGATGATGCGCCCTGCATCGCGGTCTTTCTGTTCGATGTCTATCCCGATAGGAAAACCCGCATTGGCTAGCGCAATAAACTCTCTGGTATGTGAAATAGAAAGTGCCAATTCACTTGCAGCATAATAAGGACGCCCATTGCTGTGATATAAAATTGGCGAATTGATTTTCAGTTGGTTGCGTAAGTGCCGCACCCCTAAAAATTCATTTTTGCGTTTAGGATTAGAACGGGTATTGAGTAACTCAATTTCTTCGGGATAAACGACGACGACACCAGGATCAAATGCATCTGAGCTCAATAAGGCAAATTGAAAATCGGGGAGTTTGAAATTAAAGAGTTCGTACATCTCAATTGAATGCTAGAATATTGTACAAAGATGCGCAAACATCTGATAGATTTTTGATGAATTTTATGTTAAGACTATGGAATTTTCTATATTTACAATTTTTAAAAAACGAGAATTAGTAAAATTTATACGCATTCATATGGTGGGTAGACTGAAATTATTGTTTTTAAGTGTTTTATTTGTAAGCACTTATGCATTTTCACAATCGGGTCTTGGTACGCTTCGCGGTACCGTGACGGATGAAGCAACTAAAGCTCCTTTGGAGTTTAGCAAGGTCTTGTTAAAGCAAGCCGGCGCTATACGTGGTAGTGCTATCACCGACGATAAAGGTAAATTCCAAATCAACGGTATCCAACCAGGATCCTACGACGTGGAGGTTAGAAACGCTGAAGGAGGTTATCAAAACCTCACTATGCAGGGAGTTTCTATTTCGCCAGATCGCATCACTTTCTTGGATAAACTTACCTTGACAACCAAAACGCAAGAGACCAAAGAGGTAAAAGTAGTTCGCTATAAAGTTCCGCTCATTGATCAAGATGGTGGTTCTTCTGGCGCTACAGTGACCCGTGAGGACATCGCTCGCCTCCCAGCACGTTCTGCTACTGCCGTTGCAGGAACAGTAGGAGGGGTCAATGTCAATGAAGGTTCAGGAGCAATTTCTGTTCGTGGTACGCGCTCAGATGCAACTTACTTTTATATAGATGGTATCAAAGTTCGCGGATCTTCCAACCTTCCTAAGTCAGCACTTGAAGAAGTTTCTGTCATCACAGGTGGTGTTCCTGCCAACTACGGCGACGTTACGGGTGGTATCATCTCCATCACAACCCGCGGTCCATCTTCAGTTTATTTCGGAAGTTTAGAAGCGGTTAGTTCTGGTATCTACCTTAACGGAGCAGATCCTAACGGCTACGACGGTAAAGTTTTCGGTTTAGATAAATTTGGTTACAACCTTGTTGAAGGTATGTTATCAGGTCCACTCTGGATGCAACGCGACTCCGCTGGCAACAAAACCCGTCCGCGCTTAGGTTTCTTAGTATCAGCCAACTACACAGACCAGCTAGACTCACGCCCACTTGCAGGTGGCTCATACCGCATCACCAAAGAAGCGCGCGAAGAATTACTTGCCAACCCATTGCGCCCAACCTCTACTGGTTTTGGTACTTTCCACAATGCACTTTTCCTCAGAGCCGACGACTTCGAGAAAACAGACTGGCGCATGAATGCACGCAACAACGTCTTCTCTGCTTCTGGTAAAATCGATGTCAATACCGGGCCATCAGTCAACCTTCAGTTCGGTGGATCCCTCAACTATTTCCAAGGTACATCTTACGGTTACGGTGGGTCCTTACTCAACTTCACCAACTACGGAGTTAGTAAAAACTTAGATTACCGCGTTTACGGGCGTCTCACCCAGCGCTTCAACAACGACCGCGAGGGCTCAAGCTCAAAAATCAAGTCTGCTCTCTACAGCTTGATGGTCGACTACTCTAAGTCTTTCAACGAGTCTTATGACCCGAACCACAAATACAATATCTTTAATTATGGCCACGTTGGTAAGTTTGTTACCACAAGAGTTCCGTCTTACGAATTCGACCCGGCTACACAAATGTATGTCCACAATGGTTTCCGCGATGTAGAAGTAGACTTCACACCATCTGAAACCAATTCTGCTTTGGCATCCATCACCACACAATATTATAACATCTACGAAGGCAACCCAATCGGCCGTTACGAAAACCTTTTCCAAATCCAACAGGGTAACGCACTTCGCAATGGTGACTTGCCAAATAGTGTTTATGGCATTTGGGCAAACATTGGCGCACCATCTAACGGTTTTGGCAAGTCAGAAAACGACCAATTCCGCGTCACAGGTGCGGGTTCTGTTGTGCTCGGCGACCACTCTATTTCTTTAGGTTTTGAATACGAGCAACGCGTAGACCGCGGCTGGACAAGCGGAGACAACGGCCCATCAAGCATTTGGTCTATTGCACGCCAGTTAGCTAACTTCCACATCAAAGAACTCGACCTCAATTCAGGCGTAGTTACCGACTCTGGATCATTCAAAGCCATTACCTACAATCGTTTGAACGCAGGCGATGCCTTCCAAACAGGCACTGGCGAATACGGTGGTCAGGTCAACAACGACCAACAATCTTTCTTTGACTACAATCTTCGTCAAAAATTGGGCTACAACCCTGCAGGTACTGATTTTGTAGACATCGATCAATACGATCCTAACTTGTTCCAATTTGACATGTTCTCCCCTGACGAACTCCTCAACAGCGGCCAGTCTTATGTTTCTTATTGGGGTTATGACCACACAGGTAAAAAAGTTCGTGGCAACACCGACATCAACAAATACTTCAACGAATTCGATGAAAACGGCAACTACAAGCGTTTTGTAGGTGCGTTCCAACCAATTTATATGGCTGGTTACATCATGGACAAATTTGCGTTCAAAGACATCGTCTTCAACGTCGGTGTACGTGTTGACGTATTTGATGCCAACCAACCAGTATTGAAAGATCCTTTCTTATTCTATACTGCCAAAACAGTTCAAGAAGCAAGAGCACTTTCAGAAAGTGATCCAAACCAATACAGCTGGGTTGACCTTCCAGAAGGTATGGGCGACGATTACGTAGTTTATGTAAACGATGTCAACAATCCATCTAGCATCAACGGCTTTAGAAATGGCTCACAATGGTACGATGCTACTGGTACGCCAATCGAAGATCCATCTAAAATCCGTGGTGCGGCAGGTATTGCGCCATGGTTACAAGATCCTTCACTTGAAACGCCAACAGCTGAGGCCTTTGAAGACTACAAAGCTCAAGTGAACGTAATGCCGCGTATCGCATTCTCTTTCCCGATTTCTGAGAAAGCATCTTTCTTTGCTCACTACGACATCCTCACGAAGCGCCCTACTTCAGGTTTCCGCTTCAACCCTTATGAGTATCAGTTTATCCAAACGCGCAATGCAGTCATCAACAATGCGAACTTACTACCTGAGAAAACAGTCGACTACGAACTTGGTTTCCAACAAGTCGTAACGCGTACGTCTTCAGTTAAAATTTCAGCATTCTACCGCGAGCAACGCGACAACGTACAGTTGATCAACGTGTTTGAAGCATACCCAGTAACTTATAAAACCTTTGGTAACCGCGACTTCGGTACGGTAAAAGGATTAACTGTTGCTTACGACATGCGCCAGACAGGAAACATCCGCATGACAGCAAACTACACCTTGCAGTTTGCAGATGGTACAGGTTCAGATGCTACTTCAATGTCTGCGCTTGTCAATGCGGGCTTGCCTAACTTACGTGTGATTTTCCCTTACAGCTACGATCAGCGCCATGCCTTTAACTTCACTTTCGACTACCGTTACGGTGAAGGTCAAGACTACAACGGCCCAATGATTGGCAAAACGCGCATTTTAGAAAATACTGGTTTGAACCTCATCGCAAATGTCAATTCAGGTTCACCGTACTCTTCACAAACTTTCATTACAGATGAAGGTATCGGAAACCTTAATGCAGGTATCAACGGTACTTTAAATGGTTCTCGTTTGCCTTGGCAATACCGTTTGGATATCCAAGCTGACAAAACCATTAACATTGAATATGGCAACAAAGACAACAAGAAGAAAACAGCCTTCTTACAAGTTTATGTTCGTGCCACTAACTTATTCAATCAGTTCAATGTCTTGAACGTTTACCGCGCAACTGGTAACTGGGATGACGACGGCTATCTTGCAGCTGCAGCGAGCCAAACATCTATCCAAAACCAAATCGATGAGCAATCTTTCCGTGACTACTACACCATGAAGATTCAAAATCCGTTTAACATCAGTGTACCTCGAACCATTCGTTTGGGAGTAAAATTTGATTTTTAAGAAGCTTTAACGA
>JACCDJ010219017.1_pt1 | contig 89634 bp, 80 predicted proteins | sample 7444481 | NCBI WGS metagenome assembly JACCDJ01 (sample SAMN15323435, study PRJNA562643) | freshwater metagenome | isolation source: river surface water | place: USA:Blue River Watershed | collected 2017-08-15
CAATATCAACTCGCTTGTTTTGTACGGCATAATGGAGAGCGGTCGTATTGGAGTCGTCGTGGCTATCCAAATCAGCACCATAGTTCAATAATTCTTCGACAATACGAATGTTGCCACTGATTGCCGCATAACTAAGAGGGTCCCGACCATTTGCGTCTCTAGCGTTCGGGTTGGCATTGTGGCTCAAAAGCAATCTAACAATATCAACTCGCTTGTTTCGTACGGCATAATGGAGAGCGGTCATGCCGAGACGATCCTTGTTGTTTACGTTGACCATGTGGTCGCGCTTAACTTCATCCATATTTCCGTTCATTTTATATATAGTTATAAAAAAATTCAATTTTTTTTTACCCAATATATGGCGCTCAATCCTCTTTTATAGATCATTCGATCAATTTGAACGTGAACCACTTGTAGAAGTCAGATGTGCCGATGTTTGATCCATTATATCGTTCTCTGATCTGGTCTCCATCCGGCGTAAAATCGTCAAATGATGGTGGCTCATCATTCAAAAATTCAATATCATCCATATTTTCCATGAAGTGTTCCGTGTGAATACTATTTATTGTGTCGTAGTTGTCGCCCCAAAACCATCATCGATATAGTATCGTCGCAACAATTCGTCGGTATATAACATTTTTTTGGCAAAATATACAATATTTATAGCATACCATTACATTGCGGATGTGTTCAATATATTGGTTGAGTGTACATTCTACCAGTGAGCCACTCGTAGAATGTTGCCGGGTTCCGGTCAACATTAGTATCCTCGACCAATGCACTGGAACAATAGTAAGCTTCGTTGTAGAACCTGACGCGGACCGTGGCGTTGGTGCCAGCACCGATGTTCAAAAATTTGTTCCACGCGATGTAGATGCCGGACATTGGCGCATTGTGTTGGCATCGCTTCTCAACGAACAAGTTGATGTTGTTCTCGCTGCGGAACCCATCCAGGATGATGCACGGTAGCTCGCCGTGATAGAACCCCCTCAAAAAATAGATGAACGGGTCGTGCTCGTCGAGGAACGTGAGTTTGTCCAGATTTTGAGTAAACCCCGCCGTGTTGATGTCGCCGATGGTGTCATAGCCCCCGAAGTCGCTACATTCCCATTTTGGAAAGCGGCTGAACATGTATACTTTGGGGGCGGCGTGTGTTCAACATGTTGGGTCGGCAACAATATATGTAAAAAATATATGTTCAGATAATTTCGGCGGGTGCCAGGGGGCAAAAAAGAAATCACTCTGTATTCTTGGGTTCTCTGGAGCTACGGGCTTGTGACCGCGTGCGCTACATTGCTTTCTTTTTCTCCAAAGTATTGGGTACATATAAATTAAAGAAGCATCATTTTTTTAGAGGTATAGCATCTTTTTGTGACACTTGGTGGCTTTGAAAAACGCCTTTCCTCTGTCCATTGTATTAATATTTATAGTGAAAAAATATGGCTGAATATGGAAGGTAAAGTTATGGGCGCCACAAAGATGGTGCTTCTGAAACATAGTTACCCCACGCATCACGCTTGGCGCCGAATTGGTCGCGAGTGGGATCGGAACTCCACGGGCTATAGTCGGGTTTACCATAACTACAATCGTTGACTCCATGACTACTGAACTCATTCGAAGGCGGTCTATAGATCGAGCTTTCGGGTGGAGTGTAATTGAATACGGGAGACTCATCTGGCTCAATTTTGCGAGGCGGATCGCTGAATCCCACATTAGTGTAACCTTCCGGCAAACTTGGATCGTAGTAAGGATTTGGGAGCTCTCGGTTTACAAAGAGTGGGTCTCCACTGTCGCCAATGTTGCACGGAACCGGAATTGTACGAGGGTTGACAAGAACACCGTGTTTGGCTCTTCTGCGAGCTTCCTCCAAATCGTGAATGAGTCCGTGCCAAGGTTGCATGTTTATATATAATTATTAAAAAAATTCAATTTTTTTATAGCTTAACGGACCTTAATAGCTCAAAATAAGGTAGATCAACCCCTCTTCGAATGCTCCACAACGGGCCATAAGTTTCGTGAGATATGTCCATCTGGTTTGTTCAAGCTCGTAGGCATAGTCGCGCATATCTTGCGATAATATGCTTATTAACCGCTTGCATACGCGAGCGCCGTACTCCAAAAGCATTTGGACCATGACATCTGACCTTAGTACCAGTGCCCCGATAAGCGCCGATAGTCGACCACATGCGATGTTCGGATCCGCGCCGTGCTCTAGTAGCAACCGAACAATATCGGGCATTTCGCAGGTTACCGCATAAATTAGCGGCGTTCGGTTGCTACCGCAAAGATTTGGATCAGCTCCATAATTTAAAAGAATGCCCACATGTGCTTCATTGTCGATGCCGTTGATGGTGATGCTTTCGCACAGGGCCGTCATCCCGTCGGGTCCCACGGCGTTTGGATCAGCGCCGTGGTCCAGAAGAAGTATGACTATATACAAGTCGCCCAGTGATTCTATGATGGGCACGAGATCGGACCAACCTCTCGAATTTGGGTCAGCGCCCATCAAAAGAGCTTCTAATATGGCGTCATAGTCTCCGGGATAGATGCCACTCCACAAGGATCGGACCAGTCGGGCTTCCATCAGTATATAGTTTTCGTCAAAATATTCAATTTTTTATGTCGTTGGGTCGGTGGGCCGTGATGATAAAAAAATATTTGTTTAGTACTCCATAATGAGATCGATCAGGCCCGCTTCAAAAGCAAAAGGTATAGCTGACATGATAGCTGATTTTCTATCGCGGATCAGCTCAATTGCGAGCTCTTTTATGTTTCGTTCCGCGATGTCCCAAAAAGTCAGACCGTCATTGTTTTGGATGTTCGTATTGGCACCATATTCTAATAATATACGTAATTTGTCCCTGGCACACCACGCATACGAAATGCTGAACAAAACGGTTCGCCCATTATAATCCTGAATATTTGGGTCGGCGCCGTGCTCTAAAAGGTACCGAACCAACATAGAATTATTATTCGTCAAAGCTTTGTGTAGCGCTGTGCGACCGTTTATATCTTGAATATTTGGGTCGGCGCCGTACTTGAGTAGTAGTTTGCCGATATGATTGATGTTGCCATTTATTTGAGCGACGACCATCAAAGCGGTCTCTCCGAGATGCTGAACAGCGTTCACATTGACGCCATGATCTAAGAGAATTTGAACTTTACGGGTGTTCAAATTCATAGAAGCGTGTATCAGAGCCGTTCGATTATTATAACCATGTGCTTCTGGATCGAGTCCGCAATCGAGTAAAAATTGGATCGCTTCAGCGGGTGCGTCATATATCCTGTTGATCAAATATGTTGGGCCAAATTTGATGGGTCTGCCGATGCTGTTACTATATTTTAAAATTTCATGAGCTTCGTCGAGATTTCCCCATCCGACTGCCCGAGTAAAAGCGTCAAGCATGTTATGTTGTATATTTACAATAAATATTCAATTTTTGAACAACACGGTGTTCAAAAAAAAATCCATCGGGGGATTGATCGTTTACTCCTCGGCTTCGTCGGTGTCTCGTCATGTCTAGATTGTTGATGTCTTGGATGAACTGAGCTTCCGTGTAGTTGACGGTTAACTTGATCCGGTTGCCGTTAAAGATGATGTTACCACTAGCGCCGAGTTGTTCCTTCGCCAAGTTGAAGAAGTTGATGCCATTGGGTTGGTATGGTATTGATACGAGTTCCGTGAATTGTGGGTACCGTAGTCGTAATTTTTTTAGTGTTACCTTTAGGGACACATGTTGGACGCGGATAGCGTAGTAGGTCCATTGGTAGTTTGGTTTGTTTATTTTGATGATCATGAAGCGGTCGCGCGTTGCGAGTGATCTGGTGCGCGGGGCTCGTTCGTCGGCGGCAACTTCGAACCTGTTTTGGAGGTCTGTGAGGGCACCATGAGTAATTTCGTTGTCTTCTTTGAGCTCGATGAGCATCGAGTGTTGTTTGTCTATTTTTTCGATTAATATATCAATTTTTTTGTCTTTGATGGTGAGTTGGCGCGATTTGTATGCGCTTTGATACTCCCAATATAGGTTGAACAATTCATCGAGTGAAATGACAAAGTCGCGCGCGGCATCGCCGTTTTCGGTGTTGACAACGAGTAGCAGCTTCTTTAAGTCGCGTGGCATGATGAGATTGTGGAGCGGCCTACTCTTCAGCTGTGCTTTAGTTAATTGCGGATAAAGTTGGTTAAAATCAAGATTTTTGTTGTTTTCTTCCTTGTTTTCGGCATTTTCTTGGGGAATATTTGGGGTAGCTTGGAAGCTACCCGTAAATTCTCTATAATCATCATTAGAAAGTTGAATGATTGGGATATTATATTTTTTAATGAGTTTTAGAAGACTTAATTTTTGAGTCTTAATCGCACCCTTGTACCCAAAGGCTTGAACCAAGTCGTTCGTGATGTAGATTGGGATCCCGCGACTAAACGAGTTCCAAAGTAGGTCAAACGGTAGAAAGTTCGACAATTGGAACCCAACGACGTCAGTGAACTCCTGGATAGTCAACATCGAGAACTTGGCATCTAGGGCTCTCTTGATCAGCTCTTCACGTCTGAGTTGTTCTTGTTTGTACAAGCTCGCAATGTTCTTTAAATTGGCAATGTTCATCATTTTAACAATATTCTGGGGTATCTTTATAATAAAAAAATAATTATCCCGGATATTTACATCAACACCACCATCCAAAAGAATTTGAATAATATCCATATAAAAGTACTTAGTTGCGAGCATAAGCACGGTTTGTCCACCATTATCCTGAATATTTGGATCGACACCAACGGCATTCAAAATTATCTCAACAATACAAGGGTCGCCACGACCGACCGCACGCATTAATGCCGTACGTCCGTCGTTATCCTGAATATTTGGATCAATATTTTTTTCTTCCAAAAGCATTCGAACCGCTGATTCGCGCCCGGTTGCTGTTGCATACATTAAGGGCGTCGCTCCATCATTATCCCGGATATTTGGGTCGCAGCCGTAGTCAAACATGTATGGGACACATGTTGTTTTGTCACGGAGAGCCATATAATGGAATGCTGTTCGACCTTCTTTATATAAAACATTCGGATTAGCTCCACTTTGTAAAAGTAGCCGTACGATGCGGCTGTCCGCAATTTTAATAGCCATAAGTAACGCATCGTTCCCTTCCGAATCTTGGGTGTGTACGTCGGCGCCGTGATCCAAAAGCATTCGGGTAATTTTGTATTCGTCTCGTATTATGGCAAGCATCAAAGCGGGTTGTCCGTCGGTATCTCGAGTATTGGCGTCGGCTTCGCACTTTAAAAGTAACCATACCATCCAGGCGCATTCTGCTTTGATAGCCGCGATAAGTTTGCTCATATTTATGATATAAATGTATATTATTCAATTTTTTTTAGACCCGTGTTCGGGCGCCGCTCCAAAAATAAGCCAAAGCCGCACACTATCAAAAAATAAGCGCCCTTGCGGGTGCCATATTGTATATAGGCAAAACATGGTAGCCCCTATTGGCGACACAATGGACACGCGCGGCGTGATTTCAAGTATATATCGACACAATCACGACATCCGATGACGTTGTTACACCCCAGACATCGCACGCAAATGTGACCCGCCGACATATTATCAAAACAAATCAGACATGATTCGGCCGCATCGATGCGGATATTACAAAACTTTCGACCGGAACGCATAGCTTTATTTAGCTGAAATTCATTGTAGAAATCGTCATCAATGTGCCGACATAAATCATCCCCGACGATATATCGTAATTTCCGCACGCTCGTGACCCAATTGAAGTAATTGATGGGTAATGTCTTCAATTCGAGCATTATATCGTAATAATTTTTAAGATAATATTGTAACATTTTTTTACAATTGACCCTGTCAATGGCGTTCGGCGACTGGTTATATTTATTAAGTAGACACATCAAAATATCAAATAAAGATATATAATATTTGCTTTTTCTAAATTCGCGCGCCTGTATATTAAATGCAATTTGCCGATGCGTAACGCGAATTTCACTCGACGGATGTATGGATGCCATCGATGCATGGTAGCTGAGTGCTACTTTATCGGCAACGAATTGCCCGTAAAATTTTTTAACACGTCCAATTAAATTCTTATGATCGTCGTAGTACTCAACTTCTGATAGAGGAATGCTATTTTGCGTCACGTACTTTCTGTGTATAAAATTGAACTTCCATATTAATGCAATATCACGCGCTAACGCATATTCTTGAGGATCGATATGTGATAGCATAATTTTGCAACGATCGTCATATAGTTGATAAATTGTTTCTTTGATCGATGTATATGAACATTTATCATGAAACATGCCAATGAGTTGGATATTTTTTGAATCGGGAAATTGATCCACAAGATCCCATTTTTTACCTGTTCTGAGTAACCAGACGACTTTAATTTGCTCATCGACATACGCATCATTCTTGTAGTTACTGATAAATGGAATAAGATTATTGATATTTTTACTTGCTTCTTTATGAAATTTAAGATAACAGTATACGACTTCATAGTCCTTCGCGTCTTGGGGATCGGTAAAGCCGTTTACTCCGAAATATCGAGGTAAACGTGTAATGGCTGCTAACATTGGTATAATAATTCTGGTTTCAGTTTCCGTCAAATTGGCACTATCGACGAATTGACAAACACCCTCAAGAGTGTCCGATGGATTGTGCTTATATAGTCTATAAATCAAAGTTTGGATATCCATTTGGAATATTCTTTAATAAAAATTCAATTTTAACCGGGTGCCATATTATATATAGGCAAAATATGGCACCGCCTAGTCATCCCCCGTCATCCCCTCGAGGTTGTCCTCCATATCCGAGCCAACTTCGATGTCGACATCGGCGAGGGAAAACTGATCGTTACCAGCATCGCCATCGTAATCGGGATCTTGTTCGAGCATCTCGATCTCGTCCTTAAATGTGCTTTCGGAGTCGTTGACGTCGTGATCCTCGACGCTCGTGTCATTCAACTGGAGGGTCATTTCGTCGAGCCCCTCGCCCGATACTGACTTGTATCTTTTGACAGTAAATTGGGTCAGATTACGTTCGGCCCGATGTACTTCGCCGAGCAATGCTTTGATGAACTCGGCTGAAAACGCTGGATTTATTGCCTTGGATATGTTCTTGTCCATTTCGACGACAACCGCGCAAATGCTGGTAAGCATGAACTGCGCCAAATGACCTGGTTCCAGTTTTTTTTTCATAACTTTATACTGTTCCAAAAAGTCGGGCATCACCGCGGGGAGCTTTTTGTACACACCTTGTAGGTCGGTTTCCCGAAACAATTTGTACAAGAATTGAGGCAGCTTTGTTATAAACTCACTGTTTTTGAGTATATAATAATTTCGGACCAAAAATGTGTAGTAATCAAATAGGTGGTTGCTCTGTAAGAGCTGTTGATCGTGTGTCGCGTCGACCGATGGATTGATTTTGTTGCTCTTAATGTCGTTGTACTCCAAGCCCTCGTACAGGCCCAAATTTATGAATTCATTGTAATTTAGGTCGTATTTCTTACAAAAGTCCGACACCTTTACGTTGTCATACTTATACCCTTCTTTGGCTTGTCTTTTTGGTTTGCTAGACGCCTGTGGTGCAGGTATTTGCTTCACTTTAGCACTAATCTGATCCTTTTCTTGCTTTTTGAACTTATCGTATACGGGCGCATATTTGTCATAGTATGCTGTATCCAATGTATTGACTATCTCATTCGATATGCCGCACTTTGTACACTTGTTGCCGTCACCAAAGTCATGTACGCCGTCGACCGGACATTTGACCACAAATAGTCGATAGAATGCAGTGATGTTGTACTTTTTGAACAATTTGCTATCGGATTTGATGCCGCTTGGTTCTGAATTGATGTGTAATCTCGGTAATCCGGTCGTGGTGTGGTACGGAAAATTTTGGTACGGACGCTGATGTTCCAGGCGAATTTGTTTGATTTGATTAGCTTCGATTGGTGCGAGGAATGCGTACTTGTCGTAGAAACTTTTAAGTATCTGATTTGTATCGGTGACATGTTCGAGGAACACCTGGTTTTTGATGTAGTCATACATGAACATTAGGCTACCATACTTCAATTTATGCAATTCAACCTTTGAGGTCGGCGCCCAGTCCTTGGGTTCATTAAGAGTTTCGTAAATGCTTATATTTCTCGGTTCTTTGTTCTCTGCGTCAATGGTGCGGTAATCGCGACCGAGTATTTTTTTTATATTTGGCGCGACCTTGGCGTTGTCGTGTACTATGTGGACATCCGAATAACCGATCTTTTTAATGACATCTTTGTCGTTCTTTGTGGCGTGCGCGACCTGGTTATGTCCATATATAAAATAGTTAATAATATTGTTTTGTATACTGTACGTTGTGTCGACGACCTCGATTTTGTTGAAATTTATTTTGATGACCCACCTGTACGCGGTCAGAAATAGTTCTTTAATATTATCAAAATTGATGAGTTGCGACTGCTTTATGTTGTAGTATTTAATTTTTTTAATCAGACTTAATGCGTCGTTGATGATATTTTGGAGCTGATTTTTGTTACGTGAGGGGTTCGATATCTTTGCTTTCAAGTGTGATTTGACAACCGCGGTGGCGTCCTGTGGCGCCTGATCAGTGGGGGGTTTGGTTGTTGCTGACTTATTTGGTTCACGACCACCGCGAGCACGACCACCGCGGGCACGACGGCCTCGAACGCGCGGGTAAGCCTCTTCGATGAACGGCGATTTTTCGCTCTCTACGAACGGCGACATAGATCCGGTCACTTCATCCGGCGCGGATTTTAAATGTATGCCATGTGCGGATCTAAATGACATGTTGCCCTCATTGGTGAAGATGAGTTGAGCCAGCGCAGCAAAGCAGTAGATGTATATGTATACGTTGAGGATGTTGCCGATATCATCATTGTCTAGCGTCTTGATTTTGAGTAAAGATCCGTGAATTTCATGAATTTTTGGCTGAATAGACTGAACAACGCCAATGATGATCTCCCGTAGGTTGGTCTTGATGGTATCTTGGATCTGAACAAAATTAGAAAAAATATATGCAATTTCCTTGTATATGGTCATATATAGTTCGCCCGTCCGCTCACTGTCGACGTAACCTTCCATCCTCATATCCGTAAACGACACATTGTCCCCAAATTTGCGGTAGATCTGTTCGCCGCACGACTCGCAGTAGTAATCGGTCGAATCAACCAAAATACAATACTTTTTGACGATGCTAACGAGTACATCCTCAATGACTGTAAATATGTCCGTTGTTTTGTTTTTCGTCATCCTGTCGATCATATTGCGCGCCTTTTCAACTACGTGTGCGCACACAACATTACCGCCGGTCTTATCCTTTATAAACCCGGGTACTAGCTCCTTTGGTACTTTGTACTCCTTTTCGAGGCGTTCGAGTTCCTTTGACATGTTTCCGACGTCACCCTGGTCAATATAGTAGTTTAGTGGCGACATGTCGGATGACATCTTTAATTTTTTAGAGAATTCCTTGTCGACGAGATCGAGCTGCTTTTTTGTCAGGTCATTCAATAATGATATGCCAAATTTTTTGAACGCGATGTTCTTCTTGTGGAAGAGTTCGACTATTTTTTTGAACCGGGCGAAGTTCCTCTGCTTATTGCGCATTTTCTTAGCCGCCAAGTACTCCAGTTCGTCTAGAATCGCCTTGGTGTCTTTGCTATGCGACAAGGACACATAACTATCGTACAAGTTGTAATTGAACAAATTCAACATCACATCGTCCTTGTCAGCGTACACATACATCTCATTGTAAATTTTTGATAAATTTTTAATGATATCGTCCGTATATAATTTGATCGATACGTCGGGTGGTTTTGTGCGGTCGATCTTGGTCGGGTACTTGAACTTCAAAGTCTCAGTCAAGTCATATAAACATTGTTTGTAGTGCTCATGGAACGACATGACTTGTTTTTTAAAAGTTGCTATACTGTTGCCCGTTTGGTCCGAATTATTAAATAAAATGACCTGGTAACCATCATAATTGATACGTTTGCCATTAAGTAAGATGGTACTAATGAATGCACCAAAATCAAAATGGAAGTACCTACCGCTGATGTCGTGAGTCAGCGAAAACGTTCCGGACCTATACAGACCGCGCGCCGGAATGTCATCCATATAGTCGATGACCGTACTGCGTCGAGCAAACGCCTGTATTATGTTCGGATATGTCGCAAAGCCGATAATTTTTATTGTGGTGCCACGCGGGATACTCACCTGCGAGTATTCTGTCTCGGTGAGCTCATTCTTTAGGAGACCCCGGATATCGACCTCGAGCTTGTACGCCACCTCAAAATATTTGGACTCTCTGACCGACACGTACTTTTTTTTCTCTTTTACGAAGCGGTTCGACGGCGTTGCGCTCGGATCGATGTTAAAGGCCGCGGCTGGCATCTCCTCGAGAACCGGAATGATTGAGTGCCCAAGTTGGTTCAATATTACGGAATTAATGGTAGTTTCGCTGTATTCAATGGTGCCGCGGTCCAGCTTTTCAAAGGCGGCTACATGCGAGTCGTGGAAGATACGCGCGCGCCGTAGCGTATCGTAGTACTGCGACTTGATATCGGCCGTCCCGAGCGGAATGTCCTCAATTATTTCGTCGGTATCAAAAATCAGTATATTGGCCGACATTGTTTCAAATATATTTTTGTTCCGAAATTAATTCAAAACAATTAATATTGTCCAATCTCCATCATCGCTTGCGGCGATATACAATAATATTTTACTCCGACTCGGCAAACATTCATTTAAAAATGTACTCATAATATTTTATAATCAAATGAACAGTTTGTTCGATAGGTCTGAATATCCTCAATCGGCACTGGATACATTCGAAGTTATTGCGGCATATTATGTCGATATATACTACAATCATTTGTTTTTGGAGGCCAAAAACATGAAGTCTTGCGGGACCGTAAGCAAAGTTGTTGAGGGATATAAGCACGCATTGTCGGCGTTCTTGCAAAGCTTCGACAACGCACGGTTGTACAAAAAGTCGCTCGTCGGGTTGCATAAATTTTTTACGGACAACGGCGTATTCTCGTCGGTATCGTTCACACAATTTACAAGTAATGTGGTGCGTGAATTTGTACCACAAGACCACTTTGCTTGTACATCGCACCAACAACAGATGACGATACTGCGGGCCGTATTGACACAAGCGAACAAAAAATTTATTGAATCCATCGTAACAAATCACCTTAGGATGATCGTCGACGATCATAACAATGGTGACAACATACGCATCCTTCAAGATTTGTTCATCGACTTTCTGATGATCGAACGCGAGAGCATATATCAGCGATTTATTGTTAGCCGGACCAAAACGAACCAAAAAGTGCCGCACATTAGTAATGCCGTCTTCGAAAAGATGCAGGATGAGATCAAACGACTCCACAAAGAAAAGTTCGAAATCGGACGCACGACGCTTCAACTGAAGCAAATTATCCTCAACAAGGAGAACAAGATCAAAGAACTACTCGCGCGGATCGATGACCTAAATGACACCATTAATGAGCTCCAAGCTAATTTTGAAGCAAAGGTTAGCAACCCCGCGACACCCGACCCAAGTACATCGGTACTTGATGCGTCGCGCCTATCTGGTATCATATCGGGCGCGGAAGATGGTGTTAATGAGGACGTGGACGACGATTTAGACGTCGCGACCGATGCCCCAATGTACAGCGCCATGGGTGGCACCGCTAGCCATAAGGTAACTACCGCGCCGAGTACCGCACCAATCACCGAACCAATTGCCGACCCAAGTCTCCTCATAATGGATGATGATATGTCTTTTTGGAATTAAAATATGTACATGTATATAGTACATACACATATGCCTCTGGAAATTAGTTCGTTTTTGGGCGACATAACCAACAATACATACTCAAATGTTGGTTTGAAGTGCATTTTTGATAGCGTGATATACACATCGGCCCTCATTACTTTTGTTGTTTTGATGCTGATTTGTATGATTCTGCCGGCGCGTGGGGTCAAATCATGGCTATATATAAAAGTAGGATTATATATTTACTTAACAGTCGCAGCAGCACTTTTCCTTCATAAAAGTATCATAAAGCACGATTACGAGAAGACACATAATGATCTACGTCTCGACAATATGTGGGCCAAGCGCGACCTCAATAATATTGTCAACCGCGATGAAATGCACAAAGTTACACCCAATTTGAATGCCGCCACAGAACAGCAACCGGCGGCCGTCGAGCCGGATATGAGCACTATGAAAGTCGGCGGAATGATCGATATGCTGGAAAACATGGTGTAAGCGCGGGATGGAATTATTATATAAAAACATTGTCGCGGTCGTAATATAATGGACAAAAGTCTGACACTTTCTAACGGCGAAACAATCGGGTGGTTCCCGAAGAAGTATACAAACTATTTGAACAAAACGATTGTCGTATATGGCAAGCGTGGATCGGGCAAATCGTTCATCGTCGATGAGATCATGTATCTGTGTCGCGACCACATTCCCTTCTTATACGTGATCGCCAAGTCGGTGACCGCAAACAATCCATACAAAGGCAAGGTTCCCGTCAATTGTATCAAGTCTAGCGCGTCAAAAGAGTGGATGGAAGACTTTTTGAAATTTCAGCAGAACCGCGCCGAAATGTATAATATTGCCAATACTATCGACATTCTGCGCTCAACATTTCAAAAAATCAGAGACAGTCGCTCCGTCCTCATCGAAAAGAAAATAATTGCCGATGCGAATGCGTACAAGCAAAAAATTCAACTTAACCCAAACTATAATTTTGGCAAGAAGAAGGAGGACATGCACAAAGTCGACCAGATTATGAAGACATCTTTGATAGAGTTGTACAAGAACCACATCCGCTTTTCTAAGGCGAAACTACTCGAGATGGTGAAGCAGCGCAAATTGACGCGCGAAGAGACTTGTGCGGTTCAATACTTGGACTTCAAACCGCACGTTTTGCTAGTGTTCGACGACTGCGCGAGCAAACTGAAGGAATGGTGCACGAAGTCAACGACCATCAAAGAGTTGTTCTACGAGGGTCGCCACTACTACATTACTTTCATCATCACGACGCAATCAGACAAGGAATTGGCATCCGAATTCAGACAAAACGCAGATTTGCGCGTGTTTACGACCGATCAATCGGCGATCTCGAGCTTCGGGCGCGCATCGGACGCCTACCCCAAACAGACACGCGACTTGGCTGAAATATGTGTCGAACGCATATTTCGTTCCGAGACCAAGCACGGCAAAAATTATAAAAAATTGATCTACTTCGATGACACGTTCTACTACACGATTGCCGACGAACACACCGACTTTAAAATGGGTTGTTCCGCGCTGTGGAACATCGACCAAAAGATCCAGATGAAAAAAAATGAACGGAACGGCACCAGTGAGTTCTTTGAAAAATATTATAATTTTTGACTTGCCGCGGTGGCGAACGCGCCCGGTTTCGAACTAAACATTTTTTTTGATGGGTCTATATATAGTATGTACAAGGGAGGCGGATTGCCGACACTGCTAAAAAAGGGCTATGTTATCCCACCAGCGGGCTCTTCAAAGAAGGAGATCGAAAGGATCAACAATATGATTACAGTCGAATATGTGCTCGGATTTATAGGCGAACGCATCCCGATCAACAAAAAAATAGCCCGCGAAGCCAAGACATTCGGGGACAAGGTTATCGTTCTCAAATCCGACACGGGGTCCGGAAAGTCGACTGTTTTGCCGGCCAAGCTATACGAGACATTCTTTGATGTTACGCGAAAAAATATTGCAGTTACGCAGCCCCGCGTTCTAACCGCAGTCGATATCCCGTCTACAATAACGGCGATACCAACCAACTCGTTCTTGGAACTCGACAAAAATATCGGATATAACACTCAGACGTTCAAGCGCCTGCCGATCGAGAAGGGCATTATTTTCAGCACAATCGGGGTCGTCACACAACAATTGATCACCATGACGGATGAAGAGTTTATGAAGAAGTATCAGTTCGTCATCATCGATGAGGTGCACGAGCGCGACACACAGACGGATACCTGTTTATTTTTACTGAAACGACTGGTCAAAAATAATTTCGACAATGTAGAATGTCCACTCATCATACTTACGAGCGCAACATTCGACGAGACCATATTCATGGATTACTTTGCGGTTCCCACAGAAAATTATATACAAGTCGTCGGGATGACGTACCCGATCGAGCGTGTGTTCCCAAAGTACAACATAACCGATGTTGTCAACTATGCGATCACTTTGACCAAGAAACTTCACCTGGAGAACCCCGGTGATCTTGCTCCCAACAACGAGTTCCGCGACATAATGGTGTTTGTGTCTACAGCCAAGATGGCGGAGCACATTTTCAAAGAATTAATGAAGTTCAACGTACTGGTCCTCGACAAGGATGCCAAACACCAGGAAAAGGCTCTAATTGATATCAATATTGATATCAAGAAGCACTACAAGGGCGGCGCGCCGAACCGCTACATATTGCCGATCGTACTTAATAGCGACAACTTCAAGGCCGGCGGGTTAGAGTACCAGAACCTGTTCTCTGACATCAACAACATTGTTGCGCCATTGTGGAAGGTCAAAGATGGTGACATTAACATCACCGAACCACCATACAAGTTTGTCAAGCCATCGCGGCGCATCATCATCGCGAGCAACGTGGCAGAGACCGGAGTGACCATTGATACGTTGAAGTACTGTGTGGACATTGGGTATCGGGTCAACATTGAGTACCAACCATACTTCAACTGTACATTGATGAACATCAAGAACGTCACGCTCGGTAGTGCTATTCAACGCAAGGGGCGCGTCGGACGGAAGTCGCCCGGCGTATGGCATCCGTGCTATACAGAAGAGGTCTTCGACGGTTTGTCGGGTGATAACATGGCCGAAATTACTGTCAGCGACCCGACCGATACACTGCTGAGTATCCTTATCAAAGAAAAGAATTGCGATGTCATTGAAGATCAATCCGTACAACATATAGACAACCCGCGTGCCCATAACCTGTGGCAAAAGTTCAGGTTGATGGACAACGCTTGGTATCGGCTCAAAAATCTGTACACCACCGACATATCGAGCACTGATTTTATCGAACTGCCGCCGTCGATCTCTATGTCGTCGTCCATTGAGAAGTTGCATGTTTTGGGCTTCATAGATGACAAATATGACATATCTATGCCGGGATATGTGGCCAACCAGATCCGGTTCATCGGGCTCGAGTCCAAGAAGATGATACTGGCGGGATACTACTACGGCGCGTACATTCTTGACCTTGTAACCATCAGTGCGTTCGTTACCGTCGGGAAACGAAAGATATTCTCAAAAGACTTCAAACTGGAGAAGTTTGTAAAGGTTGACGACGACGAATTTGACTTCTACAACAAGGTCGTGATTGGTGATGAGTTCATCAATTGTGTGTTCATCCTCAATAGTTTACAAAAATTTATTTCGACCAAGATTACTAAAGTGGAGAGTGGCGATGTCGAGAATGGCCCGGAAAAGAGCAAAAAATTATTATATCCTGCTGATGTAGTCGGGTGGTGTGCCGAACGTGGCATCATCTACGATGGTATACTCAAGGTTATCGAACTGCGCGATACCATCATTGAAAACATGATAACAATCGGCCTCGACCCGTACAAGAACACGGCGGGTCTCATCAAAAGTCAATACAATTTGACTGAAATATTTCGCACCGAGCCCGCGAGCGCTGTTGCTGAAATAAAAAAAATCAAACAATGTATATTTGAAGGGTTTAAGTACAATATATTGTATCTAAATGGCAAACAATATACTTTGCTTATAAAGAACGTAAGTGTGGTGGTTAAGTCAAAAATCTTGCCCAGATCAAATAAGCCAAACTACATCATAACATCGGATTTTGTAATGTCACAGTCTGGGAACGGCTCTCTGTTCGGGATCAACACATCGGACTACATATCGATTTTGGATAACTATGTGGCGGTGGATCAAAACCTATTTAAACGTTAAATTTTGATCTATTGAGCACCCAGATTACGATGTTTAAATTGACCGTCGACGACCGCGAGACCAAAATTATACCGCATCTGATGCGTCTGAGTCTGGACAAGAATAACATTATTTTGTCGGTTGAGCGCATAACATGTGGCGATTACGTCGTGTCGTGGAACGGATATGTGATATTTATAATTGAGCGCAAAACGCTCGCCGATATGGCAGCATCGATCAAGGACGGCCGGAAGAACAATACCAAAAATTTGTTCAAGGTAAAGGAGCAATTTCCTCTGTGTAAGATCATCTACCTGATCGAGGGCGCAGCGAGACCATCGTCGACAAAAAAAATCGGCGGCATCCAATACAAAAATTTACAGGCGCATATGGATCACTTGATACAACGGGATGGTATCTTTATTATATATTCCAAAAATAATGAGGACACAGCGGCGCGACTGATCGAATTTATCAGAAACTACAGTACCATACAACCGTCGCCGCTAGCTGAGTTACCAACTACAGGCGGAGAAATCAGCGTCCTAAAGGATACCCACAAGCGATCGGACCTCGACATTATATACAATATATGGTGCTGCGTGCCCTATATAACGACGAAAACAGCAACGTTGTTTATCGACGCCAAACTGTCCATTGGGGCGTTCTTGCGGTGCGATCACCCGCTGGCTGAAAAAAAGAGCATTTATACTATGAAGTACCCAAATGGGACCATTATAGGAAAGCGAGCGGACAAGATCGTCAAAATCCAGGATCTAGAACTTGATGCGAACCGCGCGGTATACGCCGCCATGCTGGCATGTCTCGCGGGCATAACAAAAAAAACGGCGTTACTTGTACTGGAGACTTATTCCTTTGCCGACATAATAAATAATAGAATACCGCACGAGCAGATAAGCAATATAAAGAAATCGAGTAGTCGAAGTATAGGCAACAAAGCGGTCGATGCCATCTTCAAATATTTTGTTAATTAAACATTTTTACGATCACGCTGTGATGCGCGGACCGGTCGTATTTTTTGATTGTAATATGAACGATGCATATTTGTTACAATCACAATTTGTCGAGTCATGCATCGTTGACCGAGAGAAAAAAATAGTTATTTGGCGCGACTATGACACAAATACATTCAGTGCACCGCAATTGCTTCACAATCATCTCATGAGCCGGTACTTCGTTAAGTGCCTGATACATACGCTAGGTGGTGGTATGTTTGTGATTATTCTCAATAATGAGCGGTTCGATATAACAATCGATGCACACACGCATATCTGGTTCAAGAACCACCAGTATACGTTTCCTGCGATCCCGGTCGATGAATACAATGTATATGTGCTTTGCTACATCATTGCGCGCGATAGATATACGACAGTGGCCCGGCGCCACACGCCGCATGAGCGTATCAATACGGTGTTAGATTATATTTTGTAAGTTACATATTTGAGTTACTCGGCGATCGGCACCGCTTATATTTTGTATACAATGACACACAATGATACCGCGACTGATATGTGCAACATGTATATAATGCCTTCTTTCACGGCATTGAAGAGATCGCTTCGGTTACTTTCCGATTCGGACTGCTCGTCGGACTGCTCGTCAGATTGATCGTCAGATTGATCGTCAGATTGCCCATCCGGTAACAAAGGACTGTCTTCATCGCATGATGAGTCATCAAAACCGCCGAACTTATCTTGTCCGCCGGATGTATTCGAACCGGCGGAGTTGAGCGGTTTAGTCGGCTTGACATCGACGACGGTTTGTCCGGTAATATTGAAATATATGTCATGACGTTCGTCCGACAAAAGATTGAAATATTTGCGAAGTGGATACTCTTTTCTAATGATAGTCTCTGCTTCAGTTTGAAGCACGAACTCTACATCAATGATAAATATATCGTTTAGGCGGTTGTACAGTTCTCGCGCCATGGTGTTGTACGTTACCCTGAACTGAATGAATTCAGGGCGAGCATTCAACCCAATTACCTTAAATTTCATGGGATATGATACAATATTTAGAGCTACAGCGAGGGTATAGCGGCGCAATCGATTAGCACCCAGCAGTGTTAAATATTCTATTAATAGGCGATCTATTTAAAATATTTACGCCCAATGGTCCAAATTTATATAAGAGCCGGGCGCGATCCACGGACACTGTTCATCGACGAAACTTCGTCAAGTCCATGTTCGGAGCCCGTTTCGCCGGTAATGTGTTGACGATTAAATTTGCTGCCAACCGGGGCGATCAGGCGCTGCCCTTCGATCGCTGCGCCATAGTCCATATCAAACTCAGTGTCAGGTTCGTACAGCGCCGGTCGCAATGATTTATTTCTTTGGGCACCCTCTTTTGATGTCATCTTGTACGTCTCCCATTCGGCGAGCCCCATGTTGGCGCCGGCACCTTTGGCCAAAGTAGTACTACCAGCAAAGTTTGCGACTTTTAAAGTACGCTGCTGCTCGTGGGGCAATTGTGCCGCCCACGCAAGTTCATTGCTTACGACGCTGTTATTTTTTTGTTTGTTCGATTGGTTCACCAGCAGTACGTTGCCCTCCGCGGATTGAACAATGGCGTTCCGCAAGTCATCGCGCTGCTGCCTTGTCATCTTGTTGTTGACGGACGTGATGTGGTCGAAAATAGTCGTATCAAGTATGACTTTGTCTGCGAGCTCGGAGTCAAAGATTGGAACGCAGCTTTTGCCGGACATGTGCGGTTGCTGTGCCGACGGAAGCAAGTAATGCGGGTCCTCGGATCTGGTCTCGGTAGTTTCGCGCTTGATGTTGAGATCGGACACATCAATGCGGCGTTTTCGTCCTTCCGGGATTCTGGACTCATTGAAGTCGATGTGCTTGCCAGATGCGAGGTCCATTTCTCTCTGCTTTACAATGTCTTCCATTTTCATGACGAGACTTTTGGGGATGCTCTGACCCTGGTACGACACGAGTACGTCTTGTGTCAGGTTCGTGTTGGATCGGTTCTTGACCCAGTCCTGTTCATTTATGCCCATCTTAAGTCGTGTCTGGTTGTACCTCGCGACTTTGAACACATGATCGGTTGTACGACGCCATCCGATTGACGTGTCATTTGATAGGTCACTTATTTGGCGCGATCTGTTGTAGCACATTTCGTCGCGCATGTCGGGGTACTTTGCGTCGGTGCTCAGCATACAAGCACCGGTGCTTGTGACTTCGCGGTTGCGTGTACCTCCGTTGTGCCACGCGTCCAGTGATGTATCAAATATCTTCATTCGATCCTTAACTTGGTAGAATTGATCCTTGATATTTTTGATCATTTGTATGGGACTGATGCTTGATTCTGGCACATGATTGTGCGAATCATCATAATATTTGATGAATTTGGCACGCGCAAATTGCTGGTCGCGGTGGCGCCGCATGTTCGGGCCGAGTGCGATACCGCGTGGATCGGTCTCGGTAAAGCCCAAGAATGTATCGGGTATATATGGGTCGATGAGCGTGCGCCGACCGCCATGTCGCAAGTTTAGGCGACTGGCCGAGTGGTTGTCTCGGCGCGGTGCATCACTTTCAAAGAATGTCGGTTCGGGGCGCATATTTTTTAGATTTTGACGGAAGTAGTTGTCAAGTTGCTCCGGATCCTCAAAAAGGCATGTCTTTTCTATTTTTTTTAAATAATATGATTCTGGCATGTAGGAGCCAGAGCCTACTATTGTATCTGTTCCGGCCATTGGTATACTATTCGCACCATAAAATATTCAAAATTGAATTATATGTTAAAGCTATAGCATATTTTAATAAAATGAACACCATTGCATACCTGAATGACAAAAAATACACCGGCGTCGATGATATAAAGCAACTGCGTGCCGATTTCTTCAAACAGCGCATTACGGTCTCTTACGAGGTCCGCGACGGGGCGTGTCGGCGTTTGATCTTTTCATGCGCGAAGTCCATCAAAATGAGCCAAAAGCTGACACCTATCCAGGTGGAATGTAATGGACTCATCGTAGAAACCGACGGTACGACATGGACACCTCTCGTCGTACCAATTCCGACATCAAAATGTAAACTCAACACCAGATTGGTAAATGAGTACTTGTCGATGAACTACTATAACATATATCCGGTTTATGATGGTACTATTATAAATTTGTATTTTTACGATGGCGCGTGGGTCATTTCGACGGCGCGTGGCTTTCAAATGAATAGGCAAGTGTTCAACGAAATGACGTATGAGGATATCATCTCAGATATCCTACAGAGATTGACATCATCATTGGACGAATTTTACGCAAATTTGGACACCACACGGTGCTATTCGTTTGGGTTTAAGCACCCGGACATCCATCCGTTTCTGGAGTGTGGCGAGCCTGTTTTTGATATGTGGTACATCCAATCCGTCGCACTCGATGATATTTTAAATGTCGACCTGTACACCGATAATGAATATATTTGTTCGGTCATTGGTGTCCAGCAACCGATTCAGTTCAGCGTGCGAAAGATACACGAACTCTTTGTCCTCAAAGAGGACGCGATCAATACGATGTCCGGTGATAAGCCGTGCTTTGGGTTCATCCTTCGCGGGAGCGCCGACAATGTCGGGCACGACAACATCAATCTCCTTTTGGAGAGTTCGCTCATGCGGGCAATCCGACAGCTGTGGTATGATGGTCATTCGAACAAATTTATCGTCAATCGTGGATATGATAGAACCAAGTTGATACTACTCAACTCATATTTGGACGAGAGCCGCACCGAAATGTTCACAAAAGTGTTCCCCCAATTCGTCCAAAGTTTAGATGAGATTCGTGCGCGAATCCAGAGCTTGGTTGATCAAGTGGTCGAATACAGGAGCATCCCCGAGTTGGAATGTGCGCCAATTGTTCGGTTCTTTGATAACGAAGTCTCAAAAATAACATCGAGCAATTCCAGGGAAATCATCGCTAGCATTATCGTTGTGCCGAAATATATCGATACTTATTACAAATTTTTGACATCTGAGTCTAGTTCTACTACTGATATCGAGTAAAGTCCATCGAACACAACAAAACCTATTTTTTTTAAAATTGATTTTAAATTTGAACATATAACATCATACAACAAAGAAATGCGACATATTGAGCTCAATGAGATGCAACAAAAAGCATATGCTGCCGCATTGGCCGGCAACAGTATATTTATTACTGGTATTGCGGGGTCTGGCAAATCTGTCGTCATACAACAGATAGTTCGCGAATTGAGCCGAAAAAAATATGTGGCATTGACGAGCACCACTGGTATGAGCGCAAATGTCATCGGCGGCGTCACGCTACATAGTTATCTGGGTATCCGTTTGGGAACCGGCTCAGTGAGCAAACTGCATTCAATTATCAAAAAATCAACAAAATATCTGAACAGATGGCGACGCGTCAACGTATTGATAATCGACGAGATTAGTATGCTGTCGCGCGAATTATTTGAAAAGTTGGAGCAATTGGCGCGCATTATACGCGATAACAACGCACCATTCGGTGGTATACAGCTCATAATATCAGGCGATTTCTTGCAGCTCAAGCCGGTTAAATCAGATGACTTTTGCTTTGAAAGTCCAGTGTGGGATGAGTGTATACAAACGTACGTATGTCTGACTGAGTCGATGCGTCACGATAATGCGATGTTTTCACAAATATTGAACGGCATACGTTTAGGTGTCGTCGACGACGAAGCAAAGCGTGTTATTGAGTCACGTTGCGTAAAGTACAAAAATATCAACGGTATTGTTCCGACAATATTATATGCGACAAATGCCAAAGTTAACAAAAAAAATAAACAACAGTACGACAAACTTGTCGGTGATGAGATGTCATATTGTACCCAATACAATTGGTGCGTGAATGTATACAATAAAGAAAAGTACGAAAACAACATGCTCGGACCACACGAGATCAAATTAAAGATTGGTGCGCAAGTCATGTATCTTGTGAATAAAAATGAACTATTTAATGGTTCGCGCGGAGTTGTGGTGGACTTCGTCGAGGGGCTCCCTCAGGTGCGGTTTAAGCATTCAACAAAGATCATCGACCACGAGACGCTTTCGATCGAAGAGGGTGATCAAGTGATCCTCGAATACACACAATTGCCGCTAAAGCTGGCATGGAGTGCCACCATCCATAAGAGCCAAGGAACGACGCTAGATTTGGTCAGAATTAACTTTAGGAACATCTTCGAAGATGGTCAGTTCTATGTAGCGCTGAGCCGTGTTCGGACACTTGATGGACTATATTTGAAGAATCTCGACTGGAACTTACTCAAAGTCAATGCCAAAGCACTTCAGTTCTACAAAAAAATAGCGCTGTTGGGTTGAGCGCACTGCAGCTAGTCTCGACAAATATATTTTTTTTTTCGAGCCGGTAGCGATATTAACGTGCCAGCATGAATGTGTTTGGTATAGTATATGAAGTACATCATACCTATTATAAACGTCGACGAGCAACGGATCATATTTTTTAAGGAACTCTTTATAGTGATCGGCCTTGTGCTGTTATATGTTCTGTTCACCGACAGTAACCTAAATAAACCAATGTACATGTACGTGCCATTTATATATACATTATCGATCGTATATATAAATTATTCGCATTTCATTACGACGCATACGTCACCGTGATTGAAATTTATCATTTATTTTTTTTATTATGGTGAGTACCCGCTTTTGTTCGTTGTTCATTCGAACGATCTCCTTCGTCAGATTTGCGCACACCTGTTCCAGGTTTTCGATCTTTGTATTGATCTCAGTCAAGTCGACCGTTGCGGACTCCGCCGCGCCGTCTTTTCGCCATATCTTTTCGACACTTTGAAGCCCCAGGTTCCATGATCGGGAGCCATATCCGGTCCCTGACGAGAGTTCCAAACGAATTTTGCCTTCATCAGGAGCTAGCCATATGTTCTTGATGTACCCACCCCTGCGAAACGAGCCGTCTTTGCGCAAGTATCTAATGTGATCGTAGTACTTTAGGTTCTTCCACTCAGAATTGGGCACCTGCGTGTACCCAATGAGATATGTATCAATGTCGCCGTCCGATATCGTTTGGCGCTTTACTTCGACGTCTTCATTTTTGCCTATGATCGCGCTCAGGTCGTATATATTTTCGGAAGTCATCGGTTGTACTGTATATTGTATATATGTATATACAATTTAATATATTATTCGGAACAAATGAACGTTGACCAGAAAATTACAATTGAAGATGCAAAATTGAACTTCATCCGGCACAAGATCACCGAATATTCTATCTTGGTAGGTGAGTCGTATGTGCGTAGTGTAGGTCACACCAATGTAATCAGAATGCTTCGAAATGAAGAAAAAAAAATAATGCGCGTCATTGCTGACTATCGGGATGTTGAGTCGGGCGTTGAGTCGGGCGTTGAGTCGGGCGTTGAGTCGGGCGTTGAGTCGGGCGTTGTTGCGTTCGGCGGCCTCGAGCTATCGATCAAAAAAAATGACATTCTGGATTATTTAGACTATTTGAATACATTGTTGGACGACTTTGAAGCATATCTCGATATGTCATGTAAAGTATCGTAAGTGTGTCAAAATCATTCCGTATTGATGGGGAATGCTTTAGAATAAAATTTGGATTTGGTGAGCTCGAGCCCGCCCTTTGCGATCTTCCACACCGGAACTTCAATGACGTCATCGGGGCAGTCGTCTTGATCATCGAGGGTTTGTGCACCCAAATTTTTGAGGGTGGAGTTCTGGGCCTTCCATTTTTTGAATGACTCGGCATCCGGCCCGTCGGTTACTCTGTTTATGTCTTTAATATTCTCAATCTTGTTCATAACGAGTTCGCTACCGAGTTTGCTGTCAGATTCGACCTGACTCAAAATTTGCTCTAAAACAATGGTGTTTTCATTGAAATATTTCATAGTTTTGCGCACCTTTTCGAATGGTGCCACAAAGTTCCACTTGCCACTATCCGCAATGAATATCTCCGCAATAACTTCCTTTTTGTGCTTTTTTTGAAATTGTTCAGCTTCTTCTCGGGTGTCATGCCATTGGTACGGATTGAACGCGATATCAAAGTCGGGCTTCTCGCAATATAGGTGAGTCACGGCATCGCGCAGTCTGTCGTAGTTGGATTCAAAATAATTTCGAAATCGATAGAACGTATCTTCCGGGGGGATCATGTTACAGACGGTTCCCAACAAATTTTTATCCTCGGCGGACCATGTAGAGAAGTCCATCATTTCGGACTTCACATTTGGTAGGAGCAACTTTTTATCCTGCAAATCGCTGAGAGCGACCCTAAGTGGCGTCTCGACGTGGCTCTTTGAAAGATTGTTAATTTGGTAAAGTCGCTCATATTGGTACATCTGTTCCTTGAAGCCCAGATCTTTTTTCTTTAACCGATCAACCGCGGCGTTGGATGCCGGCGTATCGATGACCGTGCGTTCATCATCCTTCAATTGTGGTCTATATGCGGATCGCACATGTTCGTCGGGATTGAACTGGAACATCTCTTCGAGGAACTCTTTGACGACGACACGCTTTGCCATCCATCTGCGATTGTCCTCGATATCGCGCTCAAGATCTTCTGTCATCTTCCAATCTTTGTGGAAGTCTTCAAGAAGACTGGGGTTCTCAACGTAATCGAAAACCGGAATAACAGGTATGTTGCTGGGTACGTGCCACTCGTCGCACATGCGGTTCAGGAACGCGATAAATGCTGTCACATGAAGACGGTTGTTATACTTTTCCTGCAAATTTGTGTACGAAAATGTCAAATATTTATTTGAACCTTCGATGGTTCGACCGTATGGGTTGATCTCCTTGCGCATCTCTAGGAGCTCATCTACATCTAGATCGGTGAGAGTTTCCGGGTCAAGACTGGCCAAAAGCTCGTTTATTTTGTTCGAAAGGTCGCAGGAATCCATGTATGTATGAGTATAATATAATCTTTAAATGAAATTATGGCGATAATATTATATTCATACTATGTCTGATGAGGTCAAAGCACAACGGATCGAAATCAGTCCGTTTATGCGCAGCCGCATGGGCGACTATAAAAATAAATTTATTTTGACGCTAAATTTTGCTAATAAGGCCATCGAGAGCAGCCTCAGAAAAAGGTCCGAACTCGGGTGGGCATATGGATCGATCAACCGATACCACGTCTCCGCGATACTCGGATACAATATTGTACTCGACACAATCAATACGATAACAGTGGTATACAAGCTCAAAGACATCACCAAAAATGATAGGGAGGTCATATATAATGTGGCGTACTTGTCGGTGAAGCCCAAAGAGAAGAACCTGTTACATGTTGAGATGCTCGACCGACAGTACAAGGATGTGTTCGATGTCGTTGAAAATTTGATGTATCAGGCCATTTGCCCGTCTGGAAGTATGGTGTCAAAGGACGGCGAATATAGGAGCGGATTGTTGAGCTGGAACATGATACAGTTATGTTTTAAAAAGAATCCGGACGTAGAAGAGCTGTTCAATTATTTGCTCAAATATTTTCGCGAAACATTGAGAGAGCGCAAGTACATACTGTTGTTGGAGTACTACTTCCCGACCGACAAACTCAAGAACAACTACAGTTACGAGGCCGAGCTTATGTGCTCTACAAAAAAGATACACTTCTACTGTATCACATGGTTCAAATTTTATTTCAGTTACATCAATGGGTTCATCTCGAACCATATCAATGATACTTTTAAAAAATTAATGCTGCAGTACAGCAAACCCGATACGGAATTTTTTCAGTCGATATTCAAAAAGTTCCCCATTGATACCATCATCAAACTACGGTACATCTTTTCGGAGAACATCAGGAGTCCGAGCATATCAAAGAACCTATACATCAAAATGAAGCTCGGGCAAAAGATTGTACCACTCAATTTGCTCGAGGCGCAGCACCCGTTCTCGATCGAATTTGGACCGTGGAAGGAGCTATTGATCATGTTAAAGGTATCTGATATAGTTATCAATAACATCTCGAACGGCTTCGCGCTGTGCAATTCGTGGCTCTACATCAAGAACGCAACCAAGGGGCTATTTGATAATCCATCGCAGTCTGAGCGCATCGAAAAGAGCGCGGTTGCCATTCAAATAGCAGAGATATTGCGCAATGCGAAGCACCTCACCAAGGCAAATGTCAACGCCAACGTTGTTGGTCTAGACAGCGAAGACATATCCAATAGCGGCGACCACGAGACTATTACATCGTGGCTCTCGTCCGAATTTAATGTTCTACACAATAAAATTAAAAATTCCATCCGGCACGCAAAAGAGAATATTATTATGTCAAACGTATCCTTATGTATAGTTTCTGAATATTTGGGTAAGACGCTGTACGATGCCGTATTCTTTACAAAAAAGTCCAAATTATACAACAAATATGTAGGTCATATACTATCGAAGGAGAACTACCCGTACTTTACCAAATATATGTTCCAGCTATGTTACAATGTTCTATGTTTGAATATAAAGTTGGGCGTCATCCACGGCGACCTGCACCTGAATAACATCACACTTAACCCGATCATTTACAAAAAAGCAATCAAAATTGATGTAGCATCGCCAAAGATCATGTATCGACTTAATAGCAACTTTACGTACATATTTGAGCATAATTTCTATGATTTATGTATTATTGACTATAGTCGATCCATTTTAGACATCGAGGGTTACGAGCGACTGAAAGACGCCAAATTGTCGACTGTATACGACATAGTGCACAAAAAAAAAGAGTTCGTAGACAAGCAGATAGATGCGCTGTTGTCGTACTTACTGGCGAGCAAACCCGAGCTCAGGGATAGCGAAGTTCAAATACATAATATGTTTCAGTACCACTACAAAAGTTTCTTTAAGGTGCTTACCGTGCTGGATCTGTATTCTGTTACAAATAAACTTATCGACTTCATGAAGGTCTGCAAAGACAAACTATACAAGCCATGTGCGGAGACTGTGCGTCTTGTCACGAGCCTCAACAAGTCGGCCGAATATTACCTTAATATAGTACTAATGCGCCTAATTGAAAAGAAAAACTACATTGAGATCGACGAGATGGAGTGGCCCATGTTGACAATAATCAAAGACAATTTTGACGGTAATTTGGCCGATCTGTTTGAGCAAAAGGACTTCGACACCGTCGTGGATGTGTATAATATCGAAAACCCGTCAACATTTTCTCTATCGGAATACAACAGGTTTCCGCCAATTTTGAAAGACAAGTCGATGTCGGACACGGTGGACACATCAAGCGAGGCCGACACGAAGTTTCGCAATTTTTTGATCAAGCGCCGGCGCTTGTACGAGGCGCAATACATTAAAAATTTTTCGATCATTAGCTACATTGCCAAGCGACAAAAGGAAAAAAATGTATAATTATTTTCAAAAACTCATTTTTTTTAAGTTGAGCACTCTACAATAAGATCATATATAATTATGCCAAATATGAGCGGTACCATCGAAACGACGGATGCCATTATTCGTAACAAGTTATCATGCTTAGAAGAGATTTTGAGTATATTTGACAAGTGCGGCATGTATGTCAATTCCCACTACGGAAATGAGCTGCGCTTGCTAAAGGATGCGTACGAGATGGGCTCGATGAAGATAATTTCGGATTATTTTTTGCTCATGAATACCTATCAAAATTCTTTGCCAGGACAACAAAAAATGAGCAAATCCGAGTTCAACGCCGAACGCAAGCGCCACTTTACGGACTACGAATTATTTGTGCGCAAAGACAATTATGGCAACAAAATCGACCGTATTTGTGCATACGCCAAAAAACAGTTTCAGGTGCACGACGCCACCATTCAGGATCCGACCGACCGGAATAATATCAAATTTTGGTTCGATCAGTATGCCAACGCGACGCTCAACAAACAGATAACCGCGGTCAAATACAACCTATGTACTCAATGCAACAAGCCAATGAAGATACTCTCAAATATGAGCGACTTGTTGTGTGTTCAGTGTGGTTTGATAGAAAATTTGTATGGCACCGTGTTCGAAGACGAACAGTTCTACTATCAGGAAGGACAGCGCACGAAACACGGCTCGTATGCTCCGTCAAAGCACTGTAAGGTATGGGTCGAACGCATCCAAGCGCGGGAGTCAACCGAAATTCCGCAAAAGTTAATTGACGACCTGAAGGCCATCATTTCGGATGAACTGACCAACATCAACGACGTTACATGTAAAATAATTCGTAAATATCTACAACAGTTACACCGTTCAAAGTACAACGAACACGTGCCGCTCATCCGCAAGATCATCACCGGAGAGTCACCGGATCAGCTCACATGTAGGGAGTCCCAACTCATAAACATATATTTTGATAAAGTGCTCAAAATATACGATAATATTAAACCAGCGGACAAATCAAACTGCTTCTACCATCCATATTTTATATACAAAATCATCGAGCACATCCTCAAAGATGACCCAAAAGAAAGACTCGAAAGTATCTTGAGCTGTATACATCTACAGTCGCGTGACACGCTCATCAAGAACGACCGCATATGGCAAAAAATATGTGATCAGCTGCCGGATGTAGAATATATTCCGACATACAAGACTTAGATCAAAAATACAAAGGTTTCGGGGGCACCGGCGCCGTGCTTCGGCGTACGGTTGATATCCATAAATGCGTCCTTGTTTTCCGAGTAGAACAAATTCAGAGCCTTGTGGGTCTGAATAACATCAATATCGATCGGTTTGTACGTGCGGTGTGGCTCAACATACAGCCCATTTAATTTATTGTACGCGTCGTGTTTGACAATCGTCTCGTCTATATTTTTTTTAAGATACGCGACCGGATCGAACATGTATGTTGTATATATTTTTAATATATTTTTTTTAATTATATAATTCATTAAATATATATTATGCTTCATCTAAACACACAAGATACTTTGCTAATTATTGCGGTTTTGATCGCTTTATGGTTGATCTACCCCGGCGGCGGCGAACGCAAAAGATACCATTCCCGCGTCGTCGCAAACCCAAGATACGTCGAGTGGACCGACGCGGAGCGAAGTAATAGCATATACGATACTACTCAATCACCACGGTCACGCGGAGACATTCCTCCGACTAACCAACCCAATCATATAGTTAACAAATGGAAGTGCCAATACTCCCAAGAACGCGACGGTGGGCGCGCATTATGTGACGGCGGACTCGAGACACCGATGTGGCGCGGACGCGAAAATATGTTCGTTGATAGCAACTCCGCCATGCATTTGACATCGCGATTCGCGTCCGAATAGAACCACTGTACAAATTTGTTCGGTGAACCCTCACGCCGGAACAAAAAAAAATATAACGTTACATTGTTGTTGATCGAGTCTAGTCATCAGACCCGTCTTCGTCCGAAGCATCAGATGGCTCGTGTACAGCAAAGCTGTCGTCGTCATCGGACGCGTCCGAAAAGTCGATGAACTCCATATACGCCTTCGATGCTGTCTTTCTTTTTCTGAATCCGGCGTCATCAAACGACACTGGGGCAGATTCGCGCTGGATCGTCGGCATACGCAAGCCGGCGGGTGCGCCGCGTAGGCTCTTTTCAAGAACGGCCTCGTTTAGTCGCGGTACATTAGCCAATGACTTTTTTTTGATCGGTTGGACGTTTTGCTTTTTTTGGTCATATTCGCGGCATAAACGCTCCCATAATTCCTGGGCATTTTCGCTCTCAACCTCAACGATGTTGTTTACTTTTTTTGTCTTTTTTGATATATCAGAGAAGTATCGCTCGCCTGCCTCTGGTTTGTCTGATCCTTCAAGTATACGGTACCCTTTGATGATCTTGCCGGACCGTGTGTTCGACATTATGCCGGCCAGCGAAGAGTTCTCAAATGCTTGCTGAAGACCCTTTTTAAACATTTTGTCATCAGGGTTGAGGGACTCGTACCACCTCGAGTACTTCTCGATCAAAGCATCGATGGTCAGCTCGTCGGACGCATCGACACTCTTTACGATCCGCATACTGATGAAATTGTTGATATGATCCTGCTTATTTCTGTAGTTTTCTGTTTCTTTTTTAATGTGAGGATGTGGCACATTTTCAACGATCCCGTCGTAGTTGGTGTGCAAGCTCGAGTAAAAGTACGTCATCAGACTCAAGTGGGCCGACTGAACGTCGGGGTCTTCCGACCAGTCTCGCCCGAGGCTAAGATCTGCTTCGCGCTCGTACGGGTTGTTTTCGTCGTACTCATCCATGTTCTTCTTACAGAACTTCATTTTGGCCGGAACGATCTTGATACGACGCCACATGCCGTGGTCGTTGCTGTCGAACTCAAGTAAGTGGTTGGTGACCAGAGTTATGTTACTTGTGGGCTTAAAGTTAACCATTTCACCAAATAGTCGTCGACCCGCAATCGTCTCGAGCCCGGTCATCTCCTTGACGCGGGCACAATTGGCGCGCTCACATTTGTTTGCTTCGGACAAGTAAACAAAGCGTTTGCCGACGAACGACATCAACACGGGATTGGCGGCTTCTGAGTTCTTTTGGAATGATGTCAGGAACGATAGTGGCACTTTACCGCTGTATTGGTTTCCGATGACACTTTTGTGGAGTTCCATCAAGAACGACTTACCATTACTACCAGCACCAATGAAAATCAGAAACAGACTCTCTTTTTTGCGCCCGTCGAGCGACGACGCCAAGTAGTGCATCATGAAATTGAACGAGTCCGGTTCGTTGTCCGGAAACAGGTTCCGCAGCGCAAAGATCAGTTTCTTTGTTATCGGATCATATGGATTGAACTCCTTGTAGTCGACCTCGGTGTACGTCGAAACATAATAGTTATGGTAGCCGGTGATGAATTTTATTTCTTTCCCGAGCTTAACCAAACCATTACCTACACCGAGCACGGTCGGGTCGCTGTCCATCAACTTAGAGAAGTTGATCCGCTCAAATGTTTGCTCGCACTCATGTACGACACCAGTTTTGAACCCGGAATCGCGCAACTTCTTACAGGACACCTGGAACTTTTTTTTGATGGCAAAGTGGTAGTTGGCCATCTCATTGTTGGAGTCATTGTATGCGGTCTGTATGCGGTCAAGCACCTTGCGGAACAACACCGGCAAAATCTCAGAAATGTAGCGCTTCATTGAATTGATATTGCGACCGTTGTACACACGCCACTTGTATATTTCGCCCTTTCTGCATGGCTCGCCATCGATGATGAACTCGTACCATATGCCTTTCTCATCCGGATCAAACACATACTTGTGGCGGAGACTCTTGAACAGTATTTGTGCGATGTCGTAATGTTGTAGGTCGCCCTCGATCTGAGGATCATATATTTTTTTATATATGACGTCGTACATGTTTCTGTGCCTTATTTCCTCGTACTTGTCGCTGTTGTCAACTTTGGCCCAATAGTGTAGACTCCCGATCGTCAGGCGGTTCTTTTTGTTCGCGAGCGCATCGGACCAATACTTCTCGAAATCAACCTGATTGAACTTATCAGGGGACTTTTTTGAAAAGTATTCGGCTAGGGGCTTATAACTTTTGCTCGTGTGGGCGAGCACGCATAGTACCTGAAACCACAGCTCGTAGTCCGTGTAGCGCTTCGGATGAAGCGTGTCGAGCAAAGATTTTACAAATTCGGAGTCCGGATCATGTATGTTCAAAAGAGACAGTTCGTTGTACTCGCTCTCTTCTTCGTCGTCGAGATCGACGGTCTTTGTGCTTTTGAACTGTTCGACGTCGCCCAAATAAATATCGCGCGCCTCGTACTCGACCTTTTGAATGATGCCGTTTTTGGACAAATCGCGCTCCCAATTGAGCGATAACTCATTTGTGAGTATCACGAGTGGGTCCTTCTCAACATCGAACTTATCGAGGCATTTGACCGCTATGGTGTTGCTCGGCTCAGCATTCAGATACAACCTGATTTCGTACGCGTCGTCGAGTTCATATGCTGGAGACGAGACCTTTGTTCTACTTCCAATAAAATGTACGGGCACATGCGCCGAGTTCATGTCAACAAAGTCCGCAATGGAGTACCCATCGGCCGGAGTCACATCTCTAAAAATTTCATCAAAGATTCCATCATCCATACAGCGTCGCAAAAAGAAGCGCTTGACTTCTCTTTTTATTTTTATACCTGGAATGAGTAAATGAAACCCATCTTTGTAATATTTTTTGTCTTCATTGAACATCACGCGAGGCTTCTTGATGAACACAAAATGTACAGTCAAGAACTTATCGTCGCTGCTCTGATGTTCCTTCAGCGCTGGGTGTTCTATATCAATGTATTTTTGTATCTGCCGACCGATTAGGGTACATATTTTATTGTATACAAACTGGTCAACTTGCGACTCTGCGTTGTCCTGCATGATGTCAAAATCGATCATAATACCGGAATATTCGAGCTGTTTTTCGTTCATCATCATGATGAGACCGCGGCGACGACACTCCTCTAAATACTTGAAAAACCTGGGTATTTTGTTATCTGGTATGTTGTAGCACTTTGTTTTGTATGCGCCGTCGGTGATGTTCCTGCGGTCGACTATAGTGGTCGATGGGTCGTTTATATCATTAATATACTCGGGTTTGTTCAAAAAATCTGTAAACTCTCTCAATGTGGCGTCATATTGCGCCTCAACCCTCATATTGATCTCGTCAGAAATGACGTTATCATTTTCAATACAATCATCGTCCGAATCCGAAAATAAGTCATGTTTTTCTTCCTCAACTTTCTTCATTGTGCGTGGATGTATAAAATTTTATAATATAAGAAATATATTCTTTATAATAATATTCAAATTTTAAAAAAAAGAGCTTAAACACGGTTTGGGCCGCGTTTTTAGTATTGTAATGGCTGCTCACGCGCGTCGTATTCGACCTTTTCGATGATCGCAGCGCCGTCGTCGCACTCCCAATTGAGAGATAATTCGTTGACCAGATTCAAATTTTTGTTGTATCTCTCGTCAAATTTGTTCGAGCAGTCAAGTATCAAACACTGAAATGCCGACGAATTAAGCTTAATGCGGACCTCAAATGCACGATCGAGCCGGTTGCTATCGATACCGCAGCCCACGAATTTTGTCGGTGCTGTAATTGAACATCTATCCAAAAATTGCGACGAATTTAGCCCTCGGACCGTCTTCACGCCTTTAAATATTTTAGCAAAACCAGCCGCGCATTCGGTCGCTATCAGTCGCTTGCTCGAGTCGCGCAACTTTATACCGGGTATCCGCAGTTGAAAATTATCGAGGTACTGACCACTGATCTTGTCGTATGATAAATGTGGTTTATGTAAAAATATAAAGTACTCCCGACTATAATATTTTTTGATATGTAGATCACGTGATACGTCAATATTAATGTACTTGTATACCTGTCGGGCGACCTCCGAACACAACTTTTTTTGAATATCATATGTAATCTGAGTCTTATTACAGGACTGAATGACATCAAAATCAAACACGAGCCCCGAATACTCGAGCTGTACTTCGGCTATGTCGACTGGTGCTCCATGTCGGCGACATGACTCCAATCGTTGGAAAAGCTCCGGGATATTTTTATCCGGGATGACGTACTTGCTACAATCGTACTTATTAACAACACGACCAAGTATCTCCGCAGTTGGATCATCATTTGACCTGATGAACGACGGTTCGCTCAAAAATTCGATCAATAAGTCAAGCACCTCGCTTGATTGGTCATCTTGATCGGGAGGTGGCTCGGCGACCAAAACCGCGGTAGAGCTTTCGATTACCGAATTACGTGACCCACACAGGCTCGCACCCATTATATAACAATAAAATTATATTCAATTTTTATTCAAAATAAACTGTGCCAAACAGTATATCGGTCTTCTGTGTCGAAGACCCATGCGGCGAGAAAAGTGTAACTGCATAGGCTTTTTTATTAAAATCGATCAACATAAGTTTTTGACATAACGAGTCGGCAGAGCATGTCTTCGAACCCGAGTCGGCAGAGCATGTCTTCGAACCCGAGTCGGCAGAGCATGTCTTCGGTTCCGAAGATGTATCGCCGACGGAACAATTCGGATAGTATGTCAACCAAATATGATCCGGTTGACCCATATACTTAGCGAAATTATCCATATCAACATGTCCATTTTCCCAGTAATGACTGATGTACAGTTTTAATTTTTGATCTATTTTAATGCCATTTTTGGTTGCAGCAGCTGATATGTCGACCGGGCACTTGCGTACGTAGATCATAGAATTAGGAATATAGGTTATTATAAATGCTAATAATAACCTATATAAACATGTAAACTGGAACGATAGCCATGTCCAGATGTATAATGCGAATAGAACCAGTTGCATGTAGTCAAGCAACTGTGACTGACTTGCGCGGAGTTTATCGTATGCGGCGATCAGTGTGTACAACATAATATATACGTATATATACGTATATATTCAAAATAATTTGTGGTATCGTCGTTGACAACAAACATTATAAAAATTGAATATCAATGTACTAATATAGTAGCATGCCTCCCAAAAAGTTATCGAACAAAAAGACGACCGCACCCGCACCAGCCGAAGAACCGCTCAAAATCGAGGCAGAACCGGCATCAGATGACGACTCGGGTGACGAACTGGAGTTCGACGAAGACGTGTTCGACGAGTCCGCGTACACTCATTTGACACAAAAGTACAACCTTCAGTTTATGGACCCGAGTAACTACGAAAACAACGATATACACAAACAAGACATTGTTGTGCCAAAAGAGTGCCGGATGACGTCCGAGATCATGTCTCAAGCAGAGTATACCCGAATATTGAGCGAACGCGCCCAACAGATCCAAAACGGCGCCATGATCTTTATCCATCTGGCGGGCGAAACCACGGCGCAAGAGATCGCGATCTCTGAAATTAGACAAAAAAAATGTCCGATGTCGATCGTTCGGCACATAACGAACAATAAACTTATTAAGGAAATTTGGGACGTTAATGAGATGATTATCCCCTTCAAATGATCAGTTTAACCATTTTTTTTCACATTTGATACAAATGTTGAAGAGCGTCATGTCGGCCCCGATTCTGACTCGCACCACAAACTTGCCGTCGCAGTATATACAGTCTTTTCGCACGCGCTGAGCCGCCGGGTCCTTGACCGCATTATCCAGCAATTTTTTATGTACAAGGACATCGCTCTGTTTGATGTTACTGTATCGCAACGTGTCTTCGTCGTTGAATTCGTATACCATATGGCAAACATTACACCTGAATGAAGCCTCGTCGTTGGAGTAGAACGGAGTCAATAGATTGTTACAGGATTTGGTGCAAAATTTGCTCATTTGATCCGGATGTATTATATATAGGTCAACCATATTCAATTTTTAAAATAATTTGACATCACATATACTGGCTCCTTGTACGAATTCGTACAGGTTTCTTGCAAATTTGCCAAGTATAGCAAATGATGCTTATTGTTTTGATCGAACGCATCTTTTGGCAGTATATTTAGTACAATTAGTCCCAAATATACTAGTTCAGCGCAGTTCGTACCGAGCCGTAAACTATCATTGAACAGCAATTTCGTTATCGCATTCGAGACCACAGAACGCTCGTAGAACATGTGTCGGTTCGCAAATTTAACAAAATCATCGAACGCCGTCAATGTTGTAGCATCGACGATCGGCGTCGTTAATTCTTTATAAAATGTGTACCCCCTGAATGTTTGTAGACGTCGACCCGCTGGCGTCATTATTATTCCATGACGGTTCGCCTCCGGATAGTATGGCATCCTTTCTGGGTTGAACGCCTCCAGTATGTATGGTTGTTTGTCAGGCGCCACGTACACGAGGCCTATATGACCGTAGTAGCACCCTATACCGATTGGAAAACAATTATCCAGCGCGTGGAACAAGATGATATCGCCGGTTTTGAGACGACCTGCGATCTCGCTATACTCATACTCCTCAAAGTTTGGATGGCATAAGTATATGTACCATATCCACACCAAAACAACACATATGACGGCTGCGATACCAGACATAGTTGTATATTAAAAATTGAATTTTATATTCAAATATATTAAAATTATAGTTATTTAAATAAATAATGAGCGCCAATTCAAAGAACGACGTTGCTAAAAAGATCAAGAAAATTGTGTCCAAGAAACTGGCCAAAATTGAATATAGTCCCAATTTTACAATCACGCCGATCGATGACACGTTTACGGTCTTAATTGCATTGTTAACCCCAACGACGGGCTTCCACAAGGGGCAGCGATATGTCATTAGAATAGAGACCAGCACAAAAGCGGGTATCTTCCCATTCCATCCGCCAAAAGTCAAATTTCTATCAAAAGTATACCATTCGAATGTGTATGGCTGCGGTGATATCTGTCTAGATATATTGAAGGACAAATGGTCGCCGGCATACAACTTTGACTCGATCTTGAACAGTATTCTCGTTCTATTAGATGATCCCAATCCAAACAGCGCAGCCAACGGCGTTGCTGGTAAACAGGAGAAGGAGTTCGGCGAATTGTTCCGCGCCACCGACAAACACGGTATGACGGTCGAACAAATCGACGCGCTAAAGTACGATATATTTATGCCTTACATTGCGGAAATCCTTAATAATGAGGAGCATAATCAGCAGGTATATGAGGACAATATGCGATACTTTTCCGCTTAATTATTGGATGGTCTCTCAGCCAACTGCGCATATACTTTCTCGTTGAACTTTATATTTTTTTCGAGACCAAGTGTATCCAGCTCAGATTTGATGCGAACGATCTTTAGATTGCCGTGTTCTTCGATGTCCTCATATATGATATGATAATTCAAGTCATCAAGCTGTGCGTATCCATTGCGTCGCCACGTTTTTTTTTCTCCGGCGAGTAGCTCCCGCGTCATCATGTTGCGAATTTTATTTTTGCGCAAAAATGCCATCTTGGCGGCGTTTGTGGTTCTTTGTGTGTCGATAGACTCGAAGTCATCGACCGGGTCGTTGTTGTACTTTAATTTTATTTTGTTTGCTCTGTACCTGATGTCCAATGCGTTGTCTTCACCGCCCCAGCCCCAATAGTTATTGGGATATCCATTACACCGCGTATAGGTATCAATAGTTGTGAGGAATACGGCCGAACCAGTAGTTAGCTTGTACGAGTACGTCGTATTGTAAGTATCCGACTGTATCGGCATCAGACAGTACGATTTTGATACGAGATTATATTTTTTGAACATATTTTGGTTGGGCAAAATATCTACATCGTGGATGATGAGCACAGAGGGGGTGCCCACATTGCTTTTAAAATATCTAATACCAATGTTGCATATTTGGCCGCGGTTGAAGTATTTTTTGGGTAGTTCTTGTTCAGACACAAGAATAAAATAATTGTTAGGAAATTGTGGACATAATTGCTTGAAATGTTTAATAAAACGATCAAGTTGGGCGGTCCTATCTTCGACGGGATTCATGTTGCCAAATGGCACAAGGATCAATATATTTGTTGCCATTCTATACAATAACGTCGAAGATATTGTTAAAAATATTTATTGTCGGTGATTAAAATATGCGCTTTACTATATGCCTAATCTAAATTTTTGTATCATTATCGGTAGTTACTGCGACTCTATCACAGAATTCGTAAAGGCCATCAAACGACCAACAAACAAGACCATACGCCTCATCAAAAATACAACATCCAGGACCCAGGAGTTCGATGACTATGTCGACGATGTATGTGTGTTGAATGAAATTATCATCAACATTGTGGCATACATCAAGCTAATCATATCATCTTTGACAAAACTATTCGTCGTCCGTGGCGTCGAAAATTTGATCGATTTCATTCGCGACGTCGACGAATTTATGAAATATTTGGTTGAAGACGAGATATTTAATCGCATTAATCAGTTTGAGTTCATCAAGGGTCGCTATATTAAAAAGACGAACTTTGAGGACAATTTGACCAGAATTAAGGTGGTTATCTTCAAATTGTTCAACATCAGCCTAGATGTGGCGATTGTATTCATTCCACAAATGTCACGCGCAAAGGACGTCTTGATCGCCATTGAAGATACGGTAAATGAGATGATATCGAACGGAACGACCAACGACATGTATAATATGGAACTTATAAGTACAAAGTTATCTATGGTTAGTATAAACAGCAATTCGCTCAAAGATCTGATATGTATCAGGGACAGCGACGAAATTGACATGAAAAGCATCGATGCCATCCAGCGCTGTTTGAACGACAAAAATGCCGATGACATTCTCGCGCGGATGGAAAGCATAAAGGCTGATTATGTTGAGATCCATCAGTTTTCGATCAATTTAATGATCGAGATCAAAAACTACAAGATGCGCAAGGTTCGGGTCGGCATCATGAAAAAATTATCAAATTTGTTTTCCGGGTCAAAAAAAATAGTATCATAGTATATATAATGGACGACACCGACATCAAACAAATCGACCCAAAAGAGATCAACACAAAGTACTATGAGACAATTTTGATCCGAAAAAGCGCACATTATAATGACACGATACGCGCCATGGACATAGTCAAAAAGTTCATTATTCGAGAAAAAAAGGTGCTGGTGGGCGGCATGGCCATTGATATCGCTCTGAAAATGAAGAACCCGACGAATGGCATCTATGCCGAAGACGGCATACCGGACTATGATTTTTATTCGGACCAGCACTTCAAGGACGCATATGACATTGCACAATGGCTCAACCGACTCAATTTTAAAAGCATTTCGGTCATCAACGCCATGCACCCTACAACTATGAAGGTAAGGGTTGGGTTCATAGTTGTGGCCGACATCACATACGTTCCAACAAATATATTGTCAAACATACCAACATTGTCGCACAAGGGCATGTTGATAGTACACCCTCACTATCAAATAATTGATCAGCATCGGGCGCTGTCATATCCATACGAGAACCCGCCGTGGGAGACAGTCATGTTCCGCACCAAAAAAGATATGACACGTTACGATAAGCTATATGAGCAGTATCCCATCCGAAAGCTGTATAAGGATGACAAAATTGAACTAACAGATGTAACATTTGACAACAAATTGCTAAAGGGACATTGTGTTGGGGGGTTCTTCGCGTTGAGTTACTGGACCCAGCTGGCCAAAAAAATGGGGTTCAATGCGCGGAATGATCTCGGTTCGTTCACGTGCGATGGTAACGCGGTCAAGTGGCGAGCACCGCTCGATTCGCACGGATTGACCCTGTATACGGACACAATAAAGCAGACATACGACCAATTAAAAAAACTATACAAATTCAAAGAAGAGCGCTTCTATGAGAAGTTTCTCGACAAGTTGACGCGCAAGGTCATTTTGGACAACAAATTCGAAATTTTTGAGAATGAGCAGATGATCGCCGCCCACGCGGTCACAATATGTGGGGTCGACACCCACGTGGCCAACATACAAACGATAATGTTATATTTGCTGGTGAACTACATACTTTTGATGCGCATCAAGAACATCAAACGTGGGCACTCCTTTTTTGTGGGCTACCTGATGTGTCGGGACCTCATCAGTTGGGCGGCTGCCAGGTTTTTTTCAAAAAAAACACAGCGCGATGACTCACTTAAAGCGTTCTTTCCTACAGCTGAGACCTATGGCACAAACAACATCAGCGAGTCGTATAAAGTGTCAAAGATCAATTTTGACTACAAAAATCGCAGTGGTAACGTGGCCAAGGCCGATTTGCTTCTATACCGCCAACCGACGCAGGTCTACGACCGCGACTTAAAGTATCGTAAGGTCCCAACCAAGTACTACGACTTTACATATACAGACTCACTTGTATTCAATATTGATGGCGAGCAAATAGAACCATTCGACGAGCTTGAGTGACTCAAAAACTGAATTTATTATAAACATATAATTATTTATAAATAATTGGTTACCGCAATGTCCGATAAAGTCGCATGGGATATATTCAATGATCTGCTCGACGATGTCGATCCGTCGCTCATGAACCTCAAAAACAAAACATCGACAATTGATGTCGATCAGATCAATCTAAATGTTGATCTGGGCGTGAACCTCAACATTACAAATATAAAAATAGACTACAAAAAGTGCCCAAAATGCAAGATATACTGCAAGATTGCAGACAATGTAATCGTATGCGAGTCATGCGGACTCGAGCGCCCGTGGGACAACGGACAGGCGTATTCCGTTTCGGTCGAGCAAAACTATACAACATCATCGAACTCTTTCATGACGTTCAACATCATCGGCAAGAACTCATACTGTTATCAGCGGAGTTTGCTGAAGACATGTGCCAACTACAAGTCGTTTAGAAATAACAACAATAGACGCGAAATAATTAACAAAATCTATCAATATAAAGGCAACAAGATACCACTAAATATTTGTAACCAAACTGCCGATCTGTTCAATCAGATCAAACAAAAAAAGTACGTGTACCGCGGGAACAAAAAATGGGGCGTCATCAGCGCGTGTCTGTTCTACGTTTGTATCATGAACAACCTGACTCGAACGCCGAAAGAAATCACCAATATTATGTCAATCGAAGACCGGTTCCTGTCCCAAGGGGACAAAATATTACAAGAGTTGAATGAGCTCAACATCATCGAGATACCAGCCACGTTCAAGCCATTGGGGGACTACATCGATCAATTCTTCTGTAAACTAAAGATTCCGCTACGGTTCAAAGATTTTATTTTGGAGATCATCTCGGTTGCCGAACGCAAGTACCTCCATGTCGCGAATGAGTCGCGCATGACATCAAAGTGTATCGGTTGTATATACTTACTATGCAAGCGCGTGCCAATGTTGCAAAAAATCAAAAAAGACCGCATTGTGAAGGAGTGTCTCGACATTTCCAAGTCAACGTTCAATAAGTACTATATGTTGATCATGTCGCACCCCAAGGAGCTGAAATTTGTATTCAAGAAACATCACATTCCCATGCCGATCGAATGGCGTTCTATTCGATAATAATGTTCTAAACATTATTATTTTTTTATAATATATAGTACAATAATGGGTGATGTCAATCCAACCGAGTTACGATCACCGCGACCAGCGCAACCAACTAGCTGCATGTACGGTGACATATCTGATGAACATTTGTATAGTATGTGGGGCATGACGACAGGCTATGATACCACACGCACCCAATCGGATCGTAGCGCTGATATTGAAATCTTGCGATCCACTTTACTACAAGAACAAAATCGGTTCAAAGAACTTGAGCTCAAAAACAAAGAAACGGCCCTTAAGTTGAAAGAAAAGAACAAACAGTTCGAGGATCTCCTGAAGCGCTCAAATGCAGGGTTATCAGTTAACTGGGGGCGGCTAAACCGCGATGAGTGCCCGGTGTGCTCGGAGGAGTGGAACGACGATAGCAACGTATTTATTATGAGCTGTTGTAAAAATATACTTCACGTCGAATGCAATGCGGCCGTCGCATCACAATATTGTATGTTTTGTCGTGAAAAAAAATAAGTGCAATTGTATAGTTATGGTCCAATCGACATTCAGTAAGAAAGATTATAATAGTGGTGACGGCTTTTTGACGACATTTTGGGGAAGTTTAGTATGGACATTTTTGCATACGATATCGTTCAATTATCCCGTCGAGCCCTCGAACGAGGATAAAAAAAATTATAAAAATTATCTGATGAGTTTGGGCAAGGTGCTACCATGTAAGTACTGTCGCGACAACTTTCAAAAAAATTTAAAAAAGTGCAAGTTCTCGGACAAAGTGTTCAAAAATAGGGAGACATTTTCGAAGTTTATTTTTTGCCTTCATAATGAAGTAAACAAAATGCTCGACAAGCCCATTGTGTTAACATACACCGAGGTACGCGATACATACGAAACATTCCGCGCCAGATGTATTAATGAAGTTCCTGTGATCCCTCGCAGTGGGGAGGTCGGTTGCCTTGAGCCCCTATATGGCATGAAGTCAAAGTCCGTCATACATATCGTCCCATCGTCGTCCCGCAAGTCAGGGTTCCAGTTCGACCCCAAATGTGTGCTGTCCAAAACGGTCAAACTACGACGGTCGCGATCAAAAAAATAAATATCAATATAGCACCCAAAGGTATGATATATTGACGTCAAGACACGCAAACTAAATTACTTTTGCGCGGCAGTCCATTACAGCAAAACCGGGGTACGCGCCGCTTAATTTGTTAATTTATGAACGCCCGACAAGAGACGCCCAACAAATTGACTCATCCCCCATATAAAAAAAAATAATATTTAATATAAATTGGGGCTCACTTCCGTTTGGACTTCTTGTCAGAAGACTTGGAACTTTTTTTTGTCTTCGTCGGTGCAACATACTCATCATCATCGTCATCCTCGTACTGTACGTCGTGATGATCGACGGCATCATAGTCGACATTATCAAAGTCACTAGGTTCGACGGGTTCGTCATCGGACTCACTTTGAGGCTGAACAACCTTTTTTTTCTTCGACTTGTTCGATCCTTTCTTTGGACGGACATCTTCGTCATCTTTGTCGTCTTTGACGTCATCTTTTGCGTTGTCACGATCACCCTTACTTTTCTTTGCCAAAAGCATGAGCTCAATGTGCTTATCGAACAATTTGTTCAATTCAACCAGGTCTCGGTTCTCGCTATCCAGGTCGGACTTAAATGTCGTCAACACGTAACATTTCATTACATTTGTGTTGATTACCTTGATCTTCTCGAACTCTTGCCTGATTAGCGTGTTGTATATCAATGTGTCCAAAAACACGGCCAAATAATGAACGAAGCATTCATTCAAGTAAAAATTGTTCGAATAGAGCCGCAAAGCACTATGCAACATTTCTTTGATATTAAAGTGTCCATAAAGCCGAGGAACCTCTGTATTTTGGTTTAAAATAAGTCGATGTACATTATGCGGCGTCTTACATTCGGACAAGATACATGCGATGATGTCACTTTTGCGTTCTAAATTTGATGGAACTTGTTTACAGAGAACCTCGAGCTCCTCGCACAACAATGCGACAATAATTGTAAAGCAATGTCGCGTCTCTTTTGAGAAGCTGAGGGGAATTTTTTTCTTTCCGGGCGCTTTGTCGACGCACTCGTACTCTTCTATTGAGAAGTTCAGTGGATCAGCAGTTAGGTCCAATTTCTTACATAACGCATGATAGCAATCAATAATTGATGTGTTCAATGCAAGGAACAAATCTTTTTTGAATATTTTGTCATTTGTTAGCTGTAAGAGGTATCTGTCTACGTTATCGTAATTGCTCATTTATGGTAGTATATGTATAAATATTCAATATAAAATTCAATTTTTAAATGTTATTCTTGATCATTTCGGCGACGTCTTTTGTTGTCAGGTTTTTGGCGATCAGCTTCTTAATCGCATCATTGTCGGCAAACGAATGACTCATTCCATGGTATGCGACGATCAACGCCAGATCAGAAACAATGCTCTTATTACCATACTTCTGTTGTACATAGTTATTGATGCGCGCAGCCGCCTTTAGTTTACTTCTACGGGTCTCCCAGTTCTTGTCGTATATTTCGACCACACCCGAGTGAACTTCGACGCCGGCATCGGTGTTGCTGAAAATGTAATCAGCGACCAATAGATTGGCCAAACTATTACTTGTCTTGACGTGCGGATACATCTCATGTTGACACTCGCGGGTAGGCGGCGCCTTTGACTCTCCGTCGGGACTCGGCAAGTCTGGCATCTTTCCGTACACAGCCGCGAGCAGAACCTTTAATTTTTGTGAGTCAATGTTGATGCGACCGACGACGGAGACAGATATTTTTGACTTGATTGCTGTGTTCATCTTTCCCACGCAGTAATTGAAGTGTTCACGCGGGGCACTCGCGCCCAGATACTTCAGCTTTTCTTTATATTTGGCATACAACTTGGCTGGCTGGAGCGAGCCAACCACAAGTGACAATGTTTTGCGTAGCGCGGCTCCGGTACCCTGACAATTCCAGTATATGATAAAGTTGCCATTAAGTGCCTTACATTTGATGTTGCTGACCTTTGACCGGAACGTATCTAACGGAGTCCCGATCAATTTGCTACGAATTACACTAAACAGTGCCGATGCCAACGCCGCGAGTTCCGCGTCTTTGGATACCTCCGACTTTGCCGCCGTCAGTGCAGACAGTCGCTTGATCACGGAGTCTGGGCACGCATATGGAATACTAAAGCAGACCGCGATGTCTGGGACTTTTTTACAAATACCGAGCGATATTTCGATATTATTTTTGCTCTCCTGCATGTATATTTATATAAATATATACTTTTAAAATTATTATAAATGTCATCACCAAATATTCGATTGCAGTCCCTTATCCGGCGGTACAAGAGCAACATTTCCGATCCCGATCTCGGTCAGTTAACGGGGTTCGCGTACAGATTAGATATAGAGTGCGAATATGACACAAAGATCATGATAAGCAAGAAAACGGCGTCTAAATGTCTATATACAATAGGAGAACTGACCCCGGGTGTGGCCCCATTGACCGACGAAATATTTGAGTTCGACGAAGCCCGTTCACTTTGTCTAAATGATCTCGTGACCGATCGCGGCATCCTCGCCAACACATTTCAGCTTAACGCGTGCTCGCGAGCATCAATGCCAGCACTGTACTTCATAAGTAAGTTGTATCGTAACTATATTGATATCAATAACATGTACATTCGGTCGTTCCACATATCGGACAATCTGATGTCCGAAGTAGAGTCGATGCGACATTTCTTGTACAACTCGACGGCAACCCAAGATATTGTTGTGGATTGGGATTGGTTCGGTGTGTCGAGCCGTGACGACCCCCCAGATAGCAAAAATATTTTGAATGTGCTCGACGGTGGCGCATGTACGTTCGATAACGTCAATATTATTTTGGGCATCATCGCCAAAACATTTAAAGTCAATTATTTGAGTATTTGTTGTGATTACGCTCAATATAGTAACTATTTATTATTATTTTGTAAAATTTTGACGACCGATTGTACCGTGTGCGTCAGCGTGCCGCACTTTAGCAAATGGGACACAAAATTCATTCAAGTATTGCTGCTATATTCGCTCTTCTTCCGTGAAGTCCTCGTATACAAGCTCGATCTGGGTGACGACGACATATGCGACGTCTTCTTGGTGTGTCGAAACAAAAAAAAGACGTCAAACGACCAGCTATACAAAAAGCTGCTGTACATCAACAATAATAACATGGCGGGTTACAATACATTCCCAGAGGAGGTGTTCAAGCTTCCGGAGTACGGGCGATGGTTGACAACAATCAGACGTATATTGGCCGCGGAGCAATCCAATCGGCCAGGTAAAGTGGTCGCTCTCGATGAGATTCTACAGATGATCACCGATACATTGAAGCCAAAGTCGACCAATATGCTGGATTTTGATTGATTACGTGGCGATGATGCCGTGCGCTCGCAAGGCGGACAAAACCAAATTAAGTTGCGTTTGAATGTTCAAAATGTCCTCCTGTAATGCTCGAAAGTCGTTCATGATCGCCGATGATTGATCAACCGCCGATGTATCTCCGATAAGCGACAATCCTGCGCCGGCAGTGCCCGTGTTCCCGCCAACGGTGGTCGTTGTTGATGCGTTCGCAATGGCGCCCTGTCGGGTCGTCAAAATTTGGTTTCCGGCAATTGAAAGGCTGCCGCTGGTGATGTTAATGTTACCATTTGTGAGAGTTAACCCAACATCATTGCCAACGCCGGCGACGCCAAGAACGACAAGATTGCGCTGGATTTCCATAATATTGGTCGTCGATGCATATGGTGCTATGCGTATTGTAGTAAATCCGGACGCTGGAGTCGCGGACTCCGCTGACGTTTGTATATAAAATATTCCATTGTTGAAGACCTCACGGTACGCAATGAAGTCACTCAAGTCATTTTCGTCCAAATATTTTCGCACGAGTGATGATTTTGACAAAGTAAACGCCTGCGATGCGCCAACAGTTAACCCAAGCGTGTTTGAACTCACCCGGTACATGCCGGTGTCTGTGTCGCCGGTAAACGTAAACGCGGGCGCCGCCGCGCTACCATCTGCCATACTTGAACTTGTTGATGTGTACCATGAAAGCTCCCCCGTGCCGCTGTTGGTCAGGGTCCCGGCTGCATTGGCCGAAGGAAACGTAAGCATATATGACGCCTTCGCATCTTCCGAGATGTCAATTGTGAGCGACTTGCCTGATGAGTTGATAACAGACAAAGACGGCGGCTGAGTCGGTAAGTATACGGTCCCACTCATACTATATTGTATCAATGAAAAAAATATACTTACGTCGCGCAAAGTGCGCATTTATTTTTTGAACACGAGCATGTCGAACGTCACGTCGTCATAGTACTTGAACGACTTCAAAGTAGAACCAGAACTATATATCATCTGAAATTCGGCGTCATATGCCGGGACGCATGCATGGCTTCCCAAATCCGGACCGACCACAATTGTGTGTATGCGGATGTCTTGTTGGCGCGCGCTGCCCGGACATACAACCACTTTTTTGATGCTTGGCGAGCAACTGTACGTAATGTACGCCACGTTGTCTCCCTGAACTACGTCGAACGTTTTGTTCGGGTCTTCGACCGTATCGAGGAGTAAACTTTGCAGTTCATCGTCGACAATTTGTATCAAAAAGATATGTGTATTGTTGGATACTATAGCGGTTAGGGCCCCGCCTATCGAACCAATATACCCAACACTAGACACATTGAGCGGTGTCGAGTCATCCGCAAATTCACCAACATCCCATGCGTCACCATCGACCGACTGCGCATAAAATAATCCGGCCGCGGTGCCCTTGACAAGTAGCACAAGTTTGCCGTCAACGACACGGGCGTCGAGTAGTTCATGATCAGTAAAGTCTGACACTTGTTCTTCCGGTTGCCACGCGGTCGCCGTCAGATCGGTCGACTTTATACACAGTATTGTATTGACATCATTGCTAAAGAACACGACCAATTGGTCACCGTAAATGGTGACGCCAAGCGATAGCGACCCCATAGTCATGTCAGCATTAAATTGATGTACAACAACGGGCGCATTCCATTCAAATCCACAAAAATCTTTGGCAGTCACGATGTGGAGTTCGTCAAACTCGCCGTCATCTTTGAAGTACACCACGGCCGGTTTGTTGTTCAATATGACGACGCGATTGAGGCCGAGGCTGCTTTCCTGGTTGATCTCAATAGCATCAAACCAGCGCGTGCCGTCCGTATTCTTTGAACATTTATACATCATTCTGTCGCGGTCAACATCGTAATAGCACAACCCGATCGTGTCATCATAGTGACGAACCGCGCTCAGGTGACTCGCGTTGACCGCCGATATATTGCTATATATTTGTGAACCAAAGTCGACGTTGAACTGGGAGTTCGTAATGTTGTTGATGTGCGGTACGAGACTCAGAGCTGCATTGTTTTGAGATGTCACACATTGATGGAACACATTTGGCGGACCGGTATATGTGTCAGTAGCTACAACGATGCTGCTGCCGCCAGTACTGTAGTACTCATTCAAATTAATGCTTTTGACATCTAGGCTCGGCAATTGCGCCGGAACCACTTCCAGATTGTCGTTCAATTTCAAGTAACTGTTGGCTGTCCCACTTGTCAGTTCGAGTTTGGCACACCGCACCGGGAACATGAAGTTTATAAGATTGGCATTGATATCGACAAATATTCTACCGTTGAATACACCGCCGAGCGTATCATTGAAAAAGATCCCCGTCCTTGGGGAGTCAAAAAATGAATACGACGGTGATTGCGCATTACCACTTCGGACCTGGACGCCCTTTGGAAAGAACTGGTTGTATGACGTCATGATCGAATATAATATATACGAGAAAATAATATTTATAATGTTTATTGTACACGCGTGCGGCGCGCAAAAAAAAACAACAAATCGGTGTAATAATATGTTAACGTCTGAGCAAAGCATCGATAGCCGCACGACCGATAACCGCGTTCTGTCGAACCAATCCTAGAGGTGGAGGAGGTAGATCATCATCTGAATCTACTTGTCCGGCAAATCTAGCATCTCGTTCAACATTCAACCCGGCATCGTCATCGGAGTCCAACTCAATATCTAACTCAGAATCAGGATCGGGTCCCAACTCGCGGTTATTTTTTTGATCGGATCTATCAACACCTGGCATAATATATATGTTAATGCTAAAAAAAATCAATTTTTTTATATATAAATAATCGTCTAATTGTTCATAATATTGTCCATTTCCTTGAAAATTTCGGGTCTTTCAATGTCATATGTGAACCGGTCCGGCTTCCTACGGATGCCGACATTCATTGTCTCCATCTCTTGCATGAATAGCTTTGAGCTCCAACTAGTTGGATACGCCACAATATCGGCATTATCCCCGCAGTACTTGCATTTGTACACGCACCGCTTGACATTGACCACGGCAGCCTTGCCGCACCGACAGACGTACTCAGTATAGCTGTCCGAATGGCTAAAGAACTTCTCAGCCAAGAACCGACTTACCCCATGCGAAAGCAAGCAATCACGCTCCATTTCTCCGATTCTCAGACCGCCGCCACTGGCCATACCATCCAGGGGCTGGTTAGTGATGGCGTCCGATGGACCCCTCGAAACTGCGTATTGTTGGTCAATCGTGAACTTTTGGAGACGCTGATAGTACACATTTCCCATAAATATTTCAGTATCAATATATTCGCCCGTAACGCCATTATACAAGCGCTCGTACCCTTGTCGGTTGAACCCCATTGCTTCGAGATCGGTCGCAATGGACTCAATATCGACCTTTCTGAAAATTGTAGAATCGGTCGTGGTTCCTTTAGCCGCGCACCAATTGCCCACCAATAGTTCGTTCAACATACCAATGGTCATTCTCTTTGGGATCCCGAGTGGGTTAAAGATGAGCGCGGGCTTCATGCCATTCTCTGTAAAGGGCATGTCTTCTTCTCGCATCACCAACCCGGCGACGCCTTTTTGCCCGGATCGATTGCTATTTCCGGTCCACATTGGGGGACTGGTCGCCGTCTCGCGGAAATAGTATACATGCCGGTGCGTGTCCGGAATGGCCAAACAATATACCTTTCCATTATATGGAACATATTTTTGATCATCCGGGGTCACCAAAGGTATATTATCCAGTTCATCGACGACCGTGTCGATGCATCGCCGTCTGCGCGCATTTCGGAACACCGATGCGGACCAGCCGCAATGTAACGCCAATCTAGTCAGATCATCAACTAGTCCATGTTCTTCATCGAGCATGCCGGTTGTACATTTATTGGCCATTGCGCCATATAACAACCTACATTGACGCTGGGAAAGATGCCATACGTATTCCGGCAACCTTGCGTTCAGTATGATTGACCGCGCTTCATCTCGCAAAGCGCCTCCGCATATTTGTATTTTTTTTTCGACATACAGGTGCTCAATGCTCATTTTGATCAAAGATTTTGAGAGCTGTTCTATACGCTCGCATGCGATATATACATTCCCATCACCAACCGATCCATAGGTCAATAACATCCCGACAAACTCCAGCCAATCATCCATTGGATACGATACACCTCGTACGACGCACTCCTGTATATCATCGTACATGTTGACTGCATTCTTGCAAAATCGCACATGTTTGTCGACAATCTCATGCGTTCGTAACAATCGGAACGCAGCATCAGCATCAACATCAGTCACGTACATTTTGTGGTTACGAGTCGCAAAGATCTCAACATCATCGGTCTTTAGGTCGTACATGTCACCACTATAGTTGTAACATGATAACGCCGATGGATATGTGTAGCACAACCCTCCATCCAGGTCCATTGTTGCCACTTGATGTTGCGTAACATCGATGCGTTCGATCGCGATCCAACCCTGATCAGTGAGAACCTGTGACGAACCTCGTACCGAGAACTTGTCTCCAATCGACACCGGACGAACCTTTCGCAGAATAACTTTACAGAACTCCTCGTCCTTTTCGTTTCTATCAACGATGACATTGTGCACGATCGCCGGTTCGCTATTTTTATATATAATGGAACGGTCAGCGTACTGGTACGCATCATCAGTATTGCGCGGCAATTTGATGATCTTGCCGATCAAAACATCACCTTTGCGCACAACTGATCCAATTTTGATGATACCGTTCTCTAACTTATCGTAGCACACGTCCTTGTGTGTGTCGATCGTGTTTGTGACATCTGGATTGGCGAATTCCTCACGTTGCTCGAGTTCTACCTTTTTAAAAGTCAATTTACATCCATTGAACAACCCGCGGTCGACCGCGCCACCGTTTACAATGAGCGAGTCCTCCTGGTTGAAGCCGCCATTCGTCATGATGGCCAATATGCAGTTCGACCCATTTGGGAACAGATATCGGTTCGATATTGTTTTGACGACCGGCGTTTCGCAATTGTATTGAAGGAACGAGTCCTTGTCCGCACGAAATGGCCAATTCATCGACGGTCGACCGCATGTTTGTTTACACTGATTACATTGGTACTGAAGACGCGTAGTTTGGTTATGGTTGGAGAACGGACTAGTATGACCGGATAACCCCATCATAGATTGTGGTATATCGCAGTGGGTATACGGCATCGTTTCATTATTTTTGTTTTCAATCAAAATGTCGTAGCTAGGACATACAAGCATGTTTTCCTGTTCTTCTGCTGAAATATACTCGATTATCTGCTCCTGCAGCAATTCCTGCGAACCTATTCGTTTCGCATACAAGTCCGTGACATGTTGTTTTGATAACAAAATGCCCTGACAAAACTCGCTCGAATCTGGATTACATTTACATCCAATAAGGGTATCTTTGTCGCGTCGATTGTTGTACACAATGAGTAGCGGGCGGATAACCCGTCCAACATCCGTCCAAAAATACGCTTCATCTTGCGTGTTGTCCCAAACGATAGTTATCTCAGGCGAGATCTCCAAATTGCGTCGCTTTGCTCTGTACTTGATGACAATATCGAGCGCATTGGCACAACAACCAATCCAATCGCCATTGACGTAAACATTTGAGAGGTCGTCATTGCGAATATCATCATAGTCAACAGAATCGAGCAAAATGATGTCGTCGTCACTGGACAATATGTCCCGAATGACCGCACTAATGGTGGCCTTTGTTACGAACGAAAATAGCGCCAGTTGTTTATTGATGCCGGCCTTTTCACCTTCCGGTGAACTCGCTACACAAATGTACCCGAACGATGATAGATGTAAACGACGCATCTCGCTCGCTCGCTCGGACTGTTTTGCACTATCCGATGAGGGCGCCGTGACTTGTCTGATCGTCGAAAGTACATTTAGTTGGTTCTTTCTGCTGAGAAGCTGGGTTGCCAGTCGATTGATGCGGACGCGTTTGCTGACGGTTATTTCGGACTTGTTACCAGCAGTGATGGCCTGCGTGATCGACTTCTCAAAATCCGCGCCGTACACGCTCGCACGAACGGCGGCCTTCCAGTTGATGTGGAAGAATGATATGGACTTTAAATCTTTGAGCAATTTGCTTTTCATTTGTTGGATGACGGACGAATTGAAGTACGTCTTGAACAATTTAGCATAGTTTGTTCCTGATGCGTGAACACGCTTAGAATTGTACGAGTCGCGGTCCGTTGGCATCATGTTACCCAACTTGACCAGAAACATTTTGCGTATACATAGAGATAGGAACCGCAATTTTTTGTCGCGGCTTTCTTTGTCGGAACCCATGTGCTGTAAGAAGTGGATGTCAACATGTTCCAAAATAAAATGATATATTTTTTTATAATTTTCCGGGATGTTGTCCACATCGAGGTACGCGAACCCGCTGTCCTTTAAGTAATCCGCAAAGTAGTGTAGTACTTCAGATTGGGTATGCAAGTTACTGCCGTTTTCGAGGTGTGCGTACTTGACCGTGAAGGCCTTCGACAGATGTCCGTCCATTTTCTTGCCAACAACGCTCTCATTGTCACCGAACAGAATATTGTCGCTGATCTGCTTGTCGGTGTTCCACCCCATCAATCTGAATATCAGATAGAACGGGATATATATATCCTTGAGCTTTTCACGACGAATTTCCACAGTAATTTGGCCGTCGTTCAGCCATCTTATGATGAACTGGTCGGAGTTCAAATAAAAGTCGCCCGGCTTCGCGATGAACTCAGCACGCATGATTTCCTTGCCGTATCCCTCATTTTTGAATATTCTAATTTTGTTGTACAATATGTTCTCAACGCAATCTGTGACCCATTCATTACCATCAATAATAAAATAGCCGCCTTTGTCCCATGGATCTTCATGCAGTTGCATGAGCGCCTCTTTTGAGAGTTTGTGCGTGTTGCACCAGTTTGTGCCGACCATGATAGGGATGCGACAGAGAGTAAAATTTTTGACGACCGCCGTGTTGGTGATGTTCGAACCGGACCTAAGAACGGCTGTTGCCTCCAAATGAACATTTACTTTTAAATTTGATTTGTACGTTCTGTCCTTGAGGATGGCCATGTTCGGGTACAAAACTTCGGGCTTCCCCGAGTTGTAGTTGATCATTGTTGGCTTGTTGATCAGAACATCCGAAAAGTTAATCTTTACGATGATATGATCAATATTTTCTTCTTCCTGAGTGCTGCGCTTGATCTCTTTTGCTATAAATTCGAGTTTGAATACCTGTGTAATTATCTGAGGTATTCCGATACTATATAGTTCGTTTGCGCTAGCTATATGGTGGTGGATCAACCCCTTTTCGTCAATTTCGGCATCACCGACCAAGAACACTTCATCGTTCGTGAGCGAGTAATCAAACACATTATTGTGCCGGCACTTAGAATTTGACATATTATATATTAATGTAACATAACTTTAAAAAATAATTCATTTTTTAAGCGAAACCAGATCATATTTCTTTAATGACCGTGATACGCTCTTGTCGGGCATCCAGCCCGGCTCGAGTCGCAAAGATTCCGGGAATGACCCGTCGTACTGGTTTACATCGATACGGTGCGTGTTCAGTGTCCGATGAAGGTCGACCGCGGCGGACTCCCAATGCGTCAGCATGTTTACCTCGTTAATCTCGTCAACCGGAGCAGCAAACCGCCGGTCGAGCTCGACCAGTGCACTAAACAGCTTGTTGTTCCACGACGCGCCAGCATGCTTTTTTGCAGCTAAACGGCGCTTTATAATATAGCTAGCCGCCGGCATCGATACGCCATACCACGCGGCTAAGCACACCACTTCCTTGGAGTATTTGGGTCGGTGTGGTTCGGCTGGTGCGCTGGGTGCCGGACGTATTGGGTCGCCATCGAGTCGCTCAAAAACGTTAAAATCTTTGAATTCCATGGGCTCCATGGCCACTGGTCCAATTAAGCTATATTTTAAAAATTGAATTTTTATTTTAAAAATATAATAATGATCGTTACCTGCAACAACGTAGCCGCATATAAGTACTTGGCCCTCTGTATGAAGTACAGAGATGGCGTCAAAACATCCGAAGAATACAAATTCGAAAGAGATGTCGATTATGATGTGATCATTCATCTAAAAAAGGTTTTTAGGAACTTTGACGCTAATTACAGCGTATATTCGACAAAAAAGAGGTGGTCCATTGGTGATCGCAATGGACAAGAGATATTCTTGGTTTTCGACGAAAAAACGCAAACATATGTACCATTTGACAGTATTCGCGACACTGCAAGCTATGAAGCGCCGCCTTCATATCCAAGAGGCGGATATGCCTCACGCGACGGGTATTATTTAGAATACGGGAGATCTGTATCCAGTCAAACCAGCATTGGTTACGACTCTGACGACTACCCAGAATACGAGATCTCCGATAACGAGGCTTAAACATCGTCTAATGTATCAGCGTCACTAACTATCTCTTCTATATCGTACTCCGATAGTTTATTTTTTACATGTTCTACTCGGGCATCGATATCAATTATTTTTTCAGTGATATCGCGCATCGACGCCTCCAATGTCATCAACAACTGAGACTGCGCCCGTTGCTCATCGAGCAAACTACAGACCGCATTGTAGATGTTTGCGATCGCGTCGCACTTGTTATTGATATTTTTCAGCGGTTGGTTGAGTTTGTCAAATTTGACGGAGAAGTCGGTTGTTATTTTTTTCATTTCCGAAGCAAAGTCGCGCGTGTTGTTGCTCATGCTACATTTCAATATATTTGAGTTGTTTTCGAGCGTCTGATTGCTCTCACAGATTTTGTCGTGAAGCTCACTAAAGGCGTCTACGACATATTTGTGCAACTCGCGCATATGCCGGTCACTTTGCTTGTTGACGCACATTTGCGGCGTCAGCATCGTTTCTTTGTAGACGATTTTCGGCAATTTGAGTTCGGATGACATATATACAAAAAAATAATTTAATGTTCAATATAATGTTTGGTATCGATACATATTTTATTCAAATTGTCTCGCGAAAACCACTATAAAGTAGTGTTTACCCATATTATGGATGTTGATTTTTTTCGCCACAATATTGTTGATAAAGTCTTGGATGTCGAAGTTTGACATCGCTAATAAGATGAACACCTTGAACCGACCTGCTTCATACAACGAGTTGATAATATGAACGATGCTGACATTGTTCAGACCCAATTTGAGCGACTTTTGATTCTTGTACGTATATCCGCCCCATGGAGGGTCTGACACAATTATGTCTTGTTCAAGATCATACATGATGTCCAAATAGTCATTATTGTATATTTGGATATTTTTTGATGCGTCATCGAGTCGGTACACCTTGATGTTGTTCTGGATCATCTGTACATGTACGGGATTGATCTCGACCACGTTGATATTTTTAAACTTTTCGAGCATTTTAATGGTTAATCCGGCCACGCCTCCATTTGTCTCAGTTATTGTACTATCGACCGTAAATAGTGATGGATATTGATCTAATAAATCATTGAGAACCGCCATCAAACCGTTCGATATATGTGGCTTCGCAACACTATACTTAGCTATATTTGTGAGCTGCAATTTTGCGTAGTTAACGCCGGGAGCCTTCGGAAAGGTCTTCATCCAGGTAGTTTTGTTATATTTTTCTATCTTTACGTCGGCTTCGGGTACGTATCTAACTATGCCCTTTTTAGGGTCAATGAGCAATCTTTTTGGTACGCTGTTGTACTCCATAATGTATACTACTTCAGCCAAATTCAATTTTTGAATTTATATTAAAAATATGTCCCGTATATATCATAAATGGATCGACTTAGTGATGATGAGCGTATCAAGATCGAACGAAATAAAATGTTCGATCTTGCCGAAACTGTCGTCATCGAGTACATTGCGCGGATCATGGACAAAGATCCGGACAGTATTTGTTGCAATAATATCGATATTGGTCCAGTAGAACCACTAGTATTCTACCCCATACCGGAGTACAAAAACGACAAATATTTGTCATTTAAACTAGAAATAGTACCAAGTGATTACTCGTTAAATTTGGACAAATTTGGTGCGTTTCCTGAAATAAAAAACGGCATTGACTTCATGGTGACCTCTGTATACGAGGTCTTCACCGCGATCCTCAATGTAGGACTAAAAAAAGAAATCATGGAGCAAATGATGATGCAGACATCATTTCATGTGGAATTCGACGACAAAACGAACACATTTGCTCCTGTCTATGTGTTCCCGCAAAAAAGAAAATTACTCATGTGTAAGCAGTTTTTGGATGAATATATGCGGATCTCATCGGACTCCAAGGCGTGGGATGAGATACCGGCATCTATGCAAGATCAATACATAGAACAGGCGGATCAGATCTCACATCTAGTCAATCACCTATCATTTGATGATAATGTCGCCGAGAACGCGGAGCGTGAGAAAGCTGTTGAATTTGCATCGTACGACAGGATCGGTATCGTCTTTCAGGAGCTAGATCGCTCGGAGATCCCCGAATCATTGCGGAACTTCGATATCATTGAAGACGAGCAACCAGACGAGCAACCAGACGAGCAACCAGACGAGCAGCCAGACGAGCAGCCAGACAAGCAACCAGACGAGCAACCAGAAAAGTGATACATATCACGTGCTGCTAAATATTTTTTTTTTATTTTGAAGCTATATCACATGTATATGATACAATGGATCGCCTGAAAGCACTGCTGCTCGACTCGATCGAGGTAAACGTCAAAATAATCAAGGTTATCGAAGAACTGTACGCCACCGACAGCATCGCGCCGATCGCGGTCGACCAGAATAACGCTAATTTAGACGTAACCGAACGCAATGATAATTTGGCGAATGCTAACACTATCGACCCTACAATTCAGCGATCGGACTCATGCGAAGACCTCTGGGAGCGTCGCCGAAGTATCCACAAATCTACTGACTCGCCTGCGTCAGCCGAAATATATCAGCCACAGCAGCCCGAGACCTCGGATGAGATCAAAATTAACCCATTGTTCCGGTTGCGGCGGTCCGAACGGGATCAGTTATTGTATAAGTTCTTTCTAACAGCCAAAAGTAACATCGAACAACTCGGGATCGACCCCAATTCGGCAGAATATGACTCGGCGGTTCAGGTCGAATCCGACCGCTTGATCAATGATTGGATCGAATTCAAGTATAGAAATCATGTTAAAAATTGAATATATTATACTGATATACAACAATGAGTTCGGATAACGCATCGACGACCTCCTCGACCCAACTACTTCTCGCGGATCATTTCCATTTGGGGTTCCGACGGACATCGAACCCATCAAACCTCAATGTAATAAAGCTCGATGACGCAGCAACACTCCCGATACGCGCATCCAAATATGACGCCGGGTACGATTTATATGCATTAAATGACGGCCAAATAGAACCCCGCGGACGGGGTCTCGTTCGTACCGGCATCAGCATACGAATGCCCGAATTTGCCGCGGGTCAATTAAAAATTTACGGAAGTATCCGTTCCCGCTCAGGTTTAAGCGTTAAGCACGGAATTGAGGTAGGCGCTGGCGTCATCGACTTCTCATATGACAAAGAGTTATGTGTGGTGCTATACAACCATAGTGACGTACTATTTCAGTACTCGGGTGGTGATCGTATCGCGCAACTAGTGCTCGAAGCCCACGTTTTGCCACCAGTGGTTCAGGTTGAACAATTTATGGTTTTAGTCAATAATGACAGGACCGGCGGTTTCGGTAGCACCGGCCGATAAGTCCGAACTATTTTTTTCATGACATTGGGTCATATATATTAAAAATTGAATTTTAATATAAAAGTATACTAATTTGATACTTATACTTCGCGATCATGTCGAACACAAGGGATATTGATGTCATGAAGAGCATCCAAAAAGAACTGAAAGAAATTCGGACGATCTTGGCTGGCGTGACCGATGAGCAGAGCACAACCCGGGAAATCATCAATTTGATACACATAAAGGTATCGGATTTGAGTTGTAAAGTAGATGAGGAGTCATCTACTATCAACCTAGTCAAGACATCAAATAAAAAAATTAAGAGCGTGTCCAAATCGTTATCGAAACGGAGCAATCGCTCCAATATCATGCTTTATTTCAAAAATAAGTATGTCGAGCACCCCGAGGTATTTGACGAAATTATCCCAGCGGATGAACGCGACACTGTACTCGCCAAGTTCGAGAAGGAGATCAAGTCCAAAAAAAAGAGCGACGTAGAGCGTTACAAAAGCGGTATCATATACAACGAGTTTATTAAAAATAACAAGGTTAATACCGCCTTCGTCAAGGAGCTCCAGGATCGCGATGAAATGGCAACCAAGACTGAAATTGAGAATTAAAACTCAAAACATTTGAAATTTGTCTTAGTTTGCTGGGCAGTCTCCAACAGGATCATTTTTTTGTGTATGAGCGGGTTGATGTAAGTACCGAAGTAATTTTTTTTTAGTTCATATATATCGATGCGCTTAATGTAAAATTTCAACATTTTGGTGACTTGCTTCATGTGGGCCTGAAATCTCTCGTATTCCAGACCGTACATTTTCTGAGCAATAACCGCGGTCCATACCTCAATGTATGCGAATCTGATCTGCGTAATTGGGTCAGCTATTCGGAACCCATAAGGCTCAGTAACATGAAAATTGATCAATTCGTACGACGTATTGTTAAAGATCTCGATCAGCGGCTTCTGTGTAGTTTTGTTCTTTTTGTCGTGATAGATCATGTATATAATGTGTTTTTTGATCATCATATCATTCGGTAGAAATACACTCTTTTCTTTGACGAGGAAACCGTGGGTGATGTGTTTTGATAAAAAATTAACAAATATCTCGTAGTCGTCCTCGATCTTGTTGCCGGACACGATCCGAAATATTTTGATATCAGAAAGTTCGACAGTTTGCGCAGAATCGACCGCATATGCCACCGAGTCGAGGACGATGTAATCCGACTCCGCAAGAAACCCCAAAATGAGCTCCTTTATGCTGTTTATACTGCTGAGTTTCATCTGCTCGCACACAGAAAGGTCCTTTTGTTCACACTTTTGATCATCATCGGCGACGACCCGTTGTTTACTCGTATTGAGACTTGTCGTGAACATTTTCTCCAATATATCTCTACTTTTTGATACAAACTCCTCCAGCATAATGAACACATATTTCTTCTCCAATTTCGTTATTTTGGTCAAAATAGCCTCCCAGTCTGGTGCATTTTCTGGATTGTATAGAAGGCGATAGAGTTGAATTATCTCTAATAATGGCGGAAATAAGTACGTGTTTTCATATTTAATCGGCGAAATATACTCATATAATGACAGCGATCCGTACGTTTTGATATCATGTGTTAGGATCATGTTACGCATATCGTAGCTAATGGTGTGCTCATTTATATCAGAATTCGACCGCAATTCAAAAATTTTGGGGAAATTTTGACACAGTTCCCCCATCAATTGTTTTACAAATATTTCGGCGTCTGTGACGTAGATCTCCATGTTTTCCCAGTATTTATGTTCATCCAATAATAGATCGACGTTGCTGATGAACACATCTCTAGAATGGATGTATTTGATGACGAACGTAAAGATATCTGCAAATTTGAGTCGTTCTTGGGTTATCGTATCAACTGCGGAGCTCTTTATTTCGCTGACGTATTCATTCTCGAGAAGGAGCCTAAACATACTTATATAATGCCCAACAAAAAATAAATAAGCGTTTTATTCGTCATCTTCGTCGCTCAACGAGTATTCCACGCGCTCACGATCATCAGGAGTCACGACCTTTTCTTTTTGTTGTCGTTTTGTCGGCTTCTTATCGGCAAGTCCGCGCTGGGCCTTTTTGAACACCGTCAACAATTTTTTCATCAGCGCCGGCGTGTTCAAAACAACGTGTTCGAACAAAGTAGTGTATACCTCGAGTTCGTACTCGTCGGAATATTTGATGGTATCGCCAGTTTTGCGGAACACGTAACGCGCTTTGTTTTCTCGATTGCTGTTAAATTCGCAGCATGCTTTTACGAACCCGTAACGGTCCACTTGACGCTTTAAAACCTTTGGTTGGAGAGTTTCAGCAAACTCAACAATGTCGGCCTTGATGATCTTTTGAACCAGTTCTACATCAATGAGTTCGTACTTGGCATCCTTGATCGCATCGATGTATCGATCGGCGGTAAAGAAGCATCCGAACAGGCTGTTGAACGTAGGGGCTTTCGACATATTATATATCTCAGTAAATGAAATTCAATTTTTAAATTTTGCGCCAAAATACACATTTTTAGCTTTGAGCCCGATACTTGGGTCAATTTGTTCAAATAAGCATAATTTATAATATTCATCAACATCTGCGCGATACGGCGATATCTTGCGTATATGGCGCGCACAAAACGCAACATCGTGGTACTTCCCCTTCAAGTTACGCAAAGCATTATTTTGACATGTAAGAGCCTGGATTTGACGCTCAGCCAGTGCTCGTATGCCCGGGGCTACCAATGCTCCGAATTGTTCGACTGCCCGGGGCGATGCGATTGGAACAAAATGCCCGCTTTCGATGCATCGCCGCAAAGCTTTGTCAAGTTGGGCAGCCCGGTCCGCATGGAACCCCTTACCAACCAAATATACCTCGGAATTTGTTCTCTTGGATGAGAGCGGCTTGTACATGTAACATTCGTCGAACAACTGCGCAAACACCAACACATATGATAAAGTAAACAATTGGTGTATTGTGTAGTGCTTAATGATACAATTACCACCTGTTTCTAATAAATTGATACAGAGTAGTATCTGTCCCACATTTGCCTTCATATGAAGCTTCTCCTGATTGGTGTAGTCACCTGACGAGTCAAACCCCAAATCGCTCGTAAACAAGTTCACGGTGCATGAAGTAGCGATGATATCATCAATGTTTTTGATATCCGTAACATCACCGTCATTGCCATCATGCATAGTCCAGCATTCTGGATAATTTTTATACAACTCGTACTCATCGGGCAAATGATCATTCGGACCAATATACGATGATGCCCTCCACGTATACTCTTTGCTGGGATACAGCGTTTTGGTGTAGTGATGCGTTGCCAAAATGAAACCACCAGGAAGAGCCGCATTATCAAAGTGGCGCACGTCGTGCATGTTAGAATTGATTAAATTAAAACGACTGATGATCTCGTAGCCCTTCAACCATGCCGCCGTTACATTAACAGCACCTATTCGGTGCCCTAAATTATACTTCTCGTGCTTGAACGGACTAAAGTTTGACAAAATTTTGGAAAGATTGTCGGGCGGGACACCAAAGGCATCAACGGCACTTTTGCTAGAGTCGAGCGCTTCTTTGGTGATCTTGAGGAACCGCAAAAGCGCGTTGATGTTGTCAAGCGGACCGGAGTCGGATACATCAATATTGTTCGACAATACTACTAAATTATTCATAAATTATACACAATTGTATGCTATTATATACAATGTTATCAAACCTTTATAATGATATAACAAATAGAACGGATGACAGCCAGATGTACGGGATTCTCGTAGTCATCATCATTGCGACCATCGCAGGCAAATACTATGTCAAGTGCCAGAAACAAAAAGAGGCAGCCGCGCTCGGGGGGAAGAATATGGCCACGGTATACAAAAATTTTTATCGCGAACTGAACAGCGATATGGACCGGTACAAAATTACCGAGACCGACCAAGCCCGGATCAACACCATTGTCAAAAAAATAATTGATGAACACCAAAACAAAAAAGAATTGTCAGATTACATCGAATGCATCGAATCCGGTGTCGTAAAGGGGTGTATATTCGGCTATCTATTGGGAAGCAACGGCATAACGAGCGCAGTAACAACGGCGATCATTTATGGATCCGTTGGACCAATCATGATGTATATGGGGTACTAATTTTGGTACGCGCAATTACATCGTGTACCAGGTGCCGACGCCATTACAGAACAGCGTAACTCGATCATACTGGGCAGTAAGCGCCAAAGATGTAATGACGCTACCGTCAATGTGGTCATTTGCATCAAATGTATTAATGTTAACGGTTCCCGTCGCGCCCGTCTTGATGATATGATACTCGCGACCACGATGTGCCGTTGTACATTCCGGTAATGTTACAGTCACCGTCCCGGTGTTCGAAACCTCCAAAACACAGTGGGTGCTATCGAGCACAATACTTGTTGTCGCGTCAACCTCAAAATTACGCCGAAATCCAGAGTTTAGTTGAAGATCATTGTCAATTTGAGTAGTGTTGTCGGCCACGTCAATGCGCTTGACCCCATTCGTGGACACCCCGATGTTGTTCGATCCAATAGCGTATACGCCCGCTGCTGTATTGCCAAAGAACGAATACGTGGGGTTCGCCGCATCGTTTGCGCTCCTGGCATGTATACGACAGTCAGCAACGCTTCCGCTATCAACCGTAGTTACATCCAAAGACTGACTGTAATTGGTACCATCAGACCCATACATCGCAAATCGCGTCTGCCCCGTTGCGTTTGAATTACGCACGAGAACCCGCCCACTAGACGACGAATTGTGCGCCAGATGAAGATAACTGTTGGATGTTGCCGCCAATAACTCAACGTCTGAGGTCGAGCCCACAATGCCAGTAACGGCCGAACTATCAAATATGCGCGCACTGAAACCGGTACCGGCGTCGCTCCTTTCGAGCAATATCTGCGCGCTGCCACTCTGCCATGTCACCGACGTTGGGACCGTATGTTTGATGGCAGCAGCAGCTACATCTATTTTTTTTGAACCACCAACTGACACGCCCAAATTGTTCGCACCGATCCAATACAACCCCGTATCGACATCCCCGGAAAATGCCACGGCTGGATTGGATACAGTTCCCGCCGGAACCCTCAGCACCTTTGATCCTGTCAGTTCAACGCTCGACGGCTTGATTTGAACGCTGTTGTCCCAAATTATGTTGTTGCCAACATCGGACCTCAGTATATATCCCTCGTCGACGAGTCCGGTTGTTGGCGCCAATTGAAGTCGATTGGCGTACACTTCGTGAGCTTGCGTTCGAATGGTTGTTGCGGTCGATTGTGTTATTGTCAACGGTGACACACATACCTCTGATATATAGCAACTTGGGGCGTTGACACTATTACTGCCACCCACGACCGCGCGCATCCCGCTCGTTACGCTGAACCCGGCAAATGTCATACCGGTAGAACTCGTACCCGTTGTATAACCCAGTGTTTCGGCGACCCCATTGATGCTCATCGAATTGGCCGACGCAGTTACATTTACAGCGACAACGTACCATGTATCGGCGACTAAAATTTGCGCCGATGATGTATTCAAAGTAACGACATTATTGATGTTAAAGATCAATGTTACCTTGTTTGATGCATTGATACCTATCCTGACATAGTTCGTTGTACCACTGTCGCCATACGCAGCAAACAGTTGTACAATTGCCCCGGGCAAGCTCTTTAATTTGAATTTGATTGTTACTTTGTATGATGACATCAGGGTAAACTCATCCAGCACGGTCGTAGTTTCGACACCGTTGACGCCACTTGTCAGATCGAGCGCCGAGTACTCGAGCAAACCGAGACCGTTTGTATCGGTCAACGAGATGGTTGATGTCGATATTGTAACGGTCCCAACGACCTGTGTCGCGGCTTTATTTATTGAGCTATCCTGTCCCGTGGTGTCGGTTGTTGGGTTGGTCAAAAATTTAAAATGTAAAGTTGGCGTGTCTTCGAGAATAGTTTGTGCGGCCGATGCGCGCAACTTTTCCGAGTCGACCCGAACCGCGACACTTGTGCCATTTGGTTTAAAGTCAATAACATTGAGACATTCATGCGCACTGGTACTCCTGTTGTTCCATATCCAAGTGTTCTGGCTTCCATTGGCCACACCAAATGAGTTGTCTGAAATATAATACAATCCACTATCATTCGAAGTATCTGAGTTAAAAGTTAACGCCGGCGCACTTACTGACCCATTGGGCAAGTATACCGGTTGATATGCCCGTACATATGTGTCGGCCACGAGCATACGCAAATTACTATTGGTTGCGAACCCGACCTGATTTGCCGCCACACGGTACATGCCCGAAACAAGATCGCCGGTAAATGAGTAAGATGGAGCCGCGGCTGAACCCGATAACGCATCAACTTGTGCCTCAAATTTAACAGTCGAACCGGCCTCGAACGCAACATTGGATCGAACCACGCCCGCGGCGCTGGCTTGTAGCATATTGATATTGACGCCATTTATACCTAAACTGAGTCGGTTCGACGTAGAACCGTTGCCCGCATAATAGAACAACATAGTTCCGGAATTTAAAGTATTTGTGTCCTTGCCGACCGTCAATTGGGATGTTGTCGCGCCCGTTGCATTGTATGTTGTGTTGTAGATATCAAGCCCATTAACCTGTGTGTTCGTACTTTGCGCGTCAATGCTCAGTCGTTGTTGCGAGGTTGAGTCATATGCGTCACTCCGACCAATGTACAAGTTAGTATACCCGAACCCGAGACGTGTGTTTGTAACATCAACACTAAATGCAACACTGCTCGCCGCGGCGGTTTTCCGCACGACTAATGCGTCGGTGCCGGTACTGGTCGTAATGAGCATCGGTACTTTGTTCAACTGGCTCGCAGTCGAAAATGTCGCAACTTGGGTCCCACCACATGAAACGTCAACATTGTCCGCCGCGGACGAGTAAATACCTGTGTTTGTGTCGCCAATGAAGCCAAACGTAGGCAATGCGGCGGTGCCCATCGGAACGTACAACTTAGTTGTGGTGTCACCCGATGCGTTGCCAATTGAGACCGTTGAGCCAATATCGAGCTTGAGAACACCACCCGCGGCAACACCCAAATTGTCAGCACCAATGCGGTATACACCCGAATTTGTATCATTAGTAAAGCTGAATGCCGGCAATGACACACTGCCGTCTTCGGTCCGTATCTCGCCGTATATGTCAACGGTTCCCGTTGCACCCGAGTTGCGCTGACCCAATCGCATGATCTGATGTGTTCCGGCAACTTCGCCACCATCGGTCGGTGTCCACAAATAAAAGTCCATGTAGTTCGCCGAATCGGTGAGACTGAATGTGTTAAGTATCCTATGATAACCGTATGTTGTGGTCGACCGACGAAACTGTATCTGGGATGTTGTCGCATTGCCGCCCAACAACAATACGTCACTTGCCGAAGTTAGAGTAAACATACTATTATAGCTCAGTAAAGCGCTTGTCACACGAACTCTCTCCGCACCACCCGTCGATATACCGAGCGAATCTGCTGTTATTCTATAAATGCCGGTATTCGTATCGGACGCAAATGCCATACCCGGCGCCGTTGCAGTTCCGTCAGCAAAATACAATTGGTTGTCGATACTCACATTTGACGCGTTCAGTGTTCCGACGTTCAGTACGTCGGTCTCTAGGACCGAACTTGTATAAAATGTGGATACTTCGGTCGCAGTCAAACTCCTAGATGTTATATACATATCTTTGATATATCCCACATATTTGAGCGACACAGCACTACCCGTATACCTTGCGCCGATAGTAAATTGGGTTATGCCGGACAACTGACTGATGTTGTTCGTCGATGTTGGACCATCACCGTTGCCGACACTCGTATACGTCAATGTTGAGTTGATCGACTGAAGCGCCACATTATCCAAGTAAAGCACCGGCGCAACCACACCTATACGAACAACAGCATGGTGCCACAAATTATCCGCGACACTTGCTACGGTGTTATATGCCAAAGTTGTAGAGTTACCGGCAATATTGACACTCAATACTTTTGTTGAGTTCAGTATCCGAATGTAAATGTCGCCAGAAGGACTGTACATGTTCAGAATGGACCCGTCCGTGGTCATTGTTGTTCCGTCGACTTTGAACCAAAAACTGATAGTCGTCGTGGTCATCGAGGTGAACTGTGCTACATTTGAGGTCAAGGACAAGTAATGTGTTCCGGATGTGTTGGCGGTCAAATTGAGTACATTGCGCTTGACTACGCCATTGGTGTCTTGTTCTGTCGTCTTGATGGTTGGTGTACCAGTAGCAACTGCATTGTATCCGTTTGGCGACGAGTCCGCCGTCGTCGATGTATCAAAATTTAAAATAACTTTGGTGTTCGTATCAACGATGGAATTGTAACCTTTCATATACTGTTTGAATGTCTGGAGCGTATTGGCGATGGCTGTCCTCGTATCGTATATCCCCACACGCGTACCGGTTGTTGAGGTGCCATTTGGTGTGACAACTACAGAATTGTACAACTCAGTGTCCCCTATACCGACACCACTTCTGGACCGAAGTCGCATAATTTCGACGCCGCCGAGTGAGAATGCCAACTGATCTTGGGCGGCTTCATTTGTCGGTAAATACATACCTGTGGTGCCGCTATCGAACGAATATCTGGGTGCCGCAGCCGAGCCACCGCCCGGCATTATGAGCTGCGGGGTTGCGCCGCCCATGAACTTGGCACAGTGGACCCCACCGGTTGCGATAGCAAATTCGTCGCTGCCAGATGAGTAAATGCCCGTATTTGGATCAGATGTATAGTATATCGCCGGGCTAGATACCGACCCACTGACAACGCTCAAACGCTGGGCAAATAGTACATTTGATGTACCGAACGTTGTGACGAGTGACCCCGCGCAATTTATGCCGAGATTGTTCGTATCACCGAATATGCCCGTACTTGTGCCATAACCGTACAATGATAAGTTGCTTGTTGTTCCGGTCGGAATTATGACAGGTAAATGCGACCTAAATACACTATTGGTCGTGATTGTTAGTACATCCGATATTGTTGCGGATCGGTAATCTGCCGCGATGTTGGCTGCATTCGTATCGGTGTTGTACTTGATGTGGAGAGCACCATCCGTATTTGTTATAAAATAGTTGTTTGTTGGTGCTGCCAAGTTAAGCCCGGCATATGACGGTTGCGCCAGCGCGGTTCCCGAATACATGCGCAGCCACTTGTCGTTACCCTTCAAATTGCCGGCCTCATTGTAGTTGCTTTCAATATACAGGCTCCCGGTGGAGATGTTTGAGTTGTTTGACGCCGCATCGTTCAATGTATTAAGTTTGAGTACTTTTAATACCGTATTAGTATTGAGCTCAAACTCGGTGCTACTAGCACCGAGTCGACGTATACCGGCAATCTTGGTACCGCCGGCGGTGATTCCAATTTCGTCCTCGGTAACACGATAGAACCCAGTATTGTCGTCCGCATCGAACGTAATTGAGGGTAAACTAACCGTTCCAACATCAACGTACAACTTTTTCATTCGAACGCCGGAGAGTTCCGACGCGGTGATTAGTCCAACGTCGGTGACCGGTTGGGTTGTAATGCCATCAAAAAACACCCAACGCTTGAGAGAGTCGCTTGCGTCGCGAACGATACCTGTATAGATATCTGTTGGTCCGACCCCTCCTTGTTCGTACTTTCCATACATGCCGAGATCCCATGAGTCCCCCGGGTTCGTGCTGGCAAGTGCCTGAAGGCCGCCTTCAAATTCATTTACAACAATAGTATTGAACGATGCGTCACCCACAACATTCAAGCTTCCTGTCATATTGAACGTCTGGTTGGTGGCGTTAAGTGAAAAAATTGGGTTGTTGATGTCATCATCGTACATCGTGAAGCCGACGCCCGTATTTTGGATCTCTAGGTAGTTCACCAAAAGCGAATTAAAAGTTGTATAATTTGCTATATTTCGTCGCGACATCGCTGCGATTGGTCAATTATATTATAAATATTGAAATAAATTTTAATATAGAATTATTTCGCTAAATACAAAAAATAATCGACAAATGATACTTACGGGGCCCGCGCGGCGACCATAATCTACATAGGCAAAATATGGATCCCGTAGTTATGTCATCGTTGGGGTCGGGGGTCGGGGTGCTGTGGGATGAACTCGGGAAGTTGGCGGGATGGGCCCGGATTTTTTAAAAGAGGTCCGCCATTTTCGGCATATTTTTGAAATCTAAAAAAGAGAAATTGAGTAACTTTTGGACAGTATTCGGTAAATGGCGAGTCATAGAGCAAAGTTTGGATTCAAGGTTTTGAACTAATTTGCCGAATTCACGGCAAATATGTAAAATTTTGGTAATTTTTTTGGTCAAAACAGCACCGAATAGAAGCCCGGGCTTGTCGCGCCGAGTCGTATAAGTTCGGTAGCGTATTTACCGGGACTCCGGTAGATATATAAAATAATTTAAATATAATAATATATATTATATATATAATATAACATCATATGAGCATCAATACTTGCGACAAGTGTAAGAAGCAATTTTGCAATAAATATTCGCTTTTAAGCCACCAAAATCGTATGTATCCATGTGATAGGGTGATCCAATGTCAAAGATGCAATAAAATGTTCAAACGTACTGGCCATTTGAATGATCATATGAAGCGCAAGACTCCGTGTACACCCAAAATTCGCGAAGTAGCAATAATCGAAGCTCAACTTGATGCCGATCTGGAGCGCATCAATGCAAAAAAGCAAGCGGACGCCGAACTGGTTGGCATCAAAAAAGACGCCGGACTAGAGATCGAACAAGCGCGAACACACCGCAAAGCACTGATCCCGTCGCTTCCCATCGCCGATGATCCGTTCTATCGGTTCAATTATGCACCAAACGTAACATATGTTGATTTTAACGAAAAAAACATGAAACGACACATAAACAAGAATATTCTACGCATTTCTATTGATGATTTCGGCAACATGATCGGTGACGATATGAAGACCAAATCAGTTCTAGTAAAGTTACTCGAGTTGTTGTACAACAATGTTGACTATCCGGAGTATAGAAACCTCATCTACTCGCACACATGCGACAAATTTTTTGCGATCCGCAAGAACGAGTTCCGCGAGGTCTCCTATGAAGACATCAAGCCCATAGTAATGAGTAATTTACTACAAATAATCACAAATTTTAGGGAAAAATACAACTCAGAGGCCTCGTTTGAAGAACAATACACGGCACACCACAACAGCGTGCTGGAGGGGTTCTCCAACGGCAAATATAGACAATTCAACATAATTTTGACCGATTGTAATCAGATCGTTTCGATCACCAGCAGCGACACAACATCCCGCCCCGGCGTCGCCGTTGACGATAAATTTAAAAATGTCGTCGCGGTCGCGGTCAACGAAAAAAATCAAATCATTCGGGTCATCGAATGGGAATGATCACCACCATACATTTTTTTTTAATTTGAATACACACTTGTACCATCATATAGATGGACATAAAAAGCAAAATATTTGGTATGACATATGGCGCCGTGGTGGCAAGTGCCCTCGGTCGCAGATACAATGGTACGCAAACACACGATGGCATCTACGATCTATCACCGTACGATGTGGAGTACGATGATGTTGGGGACTGGCGCGATGACATCGACATGTCAATGCTAATTATTGATAATTTGACGGATTGGGAGTTAAATATCAACCAACTCGAGCTGGCCTTGAGCTTCAAATATTGGCAAAAAAACGGCATTATGGAGCTCGGCAATGACCGGATCGCTTCAATCAATGAAGAAGTCAACTTCATACTTTCCCAGACAAGTTACGTCATAAACCCGGTCAAAAGTTCGAAGCAATCGTACAAAATAATGTCATACGAACGGTGTAGCAACGGCGCGATAATGCGTAACTTTGTATGCGGAGTAACAAAAAATTGGTACCAGAACACCATAAAGCATTGTATTTTGACTCATTATGACACGCGGTGTATAGCATCGTGTTTAGTACAAAGTTACATCGTTAACTGCATCTTTGTCGGGAAGCCCATCGTTTGGAACTACATATATGGCGTCTGTATGCGTGTGATCAGCCACGGGTATAAAAAGAGCCGGAACGCCGCCGAATTTGAAAAATATTGGCACATCGCCTTACATTATAAAAAATTAAGGCGAACGTACGATGCCATCCGCGATGATGATGAGGCATCGAAGGAGAGCTGCTTTTTGAATTTCTTAAAAAGATTAAACATCGGGAACTACGATTTGAATGAAAATCAAGCAAATACACTGCTTCCAATGACGATACTTATCGCAACCATGGTCGACATACAATATATAGTCGAAACAACGTCCAGACGCCCAGATGTATGGTATTTCATTGAAAGGATAAAAGAAATCGTATCAGTTGGCGGAATCGCAAATGTAAACGCCAGCGTTGTTGGTGCCGTATTGGGGTTGTATATCGGGGTCGACGCTGTGCCGAAGGAATGGATCGGCAACATCAAGCGCATGGACTGGATAGATATAAAACTTAAAAATTTTCTCGGATAGGACAAACATTTAATTAAAATTAATTTACGTGCTATTATATAAATATGGATCAAACGCAACAATTTACAGTCATCGCTATACTAGCATTGGTGTTATATTTTTACTACAATTATTGTGAAAATGCTCTCCATCAAAGCCTGTTGAGCGGGTTTTGGGAAGCCAACCGAGAGTTTTGCGACGAGGCCGGTTTAGACGTATTTTGTATGTTTTTGTCAGAAAACTACAGTTATTCGAACGTCCGCAGTTGTTATGTGCTCGCCCAAAAGGATGGCGACTTTGTGATCAACGAACCGTGTGACGTACAAATTAATCCAATAAGATACCGCGGGTTGAATGCCGCGAGCGACTTTGCCATCAAATTCAAAGGGATGTCGGGCGCATCAGACGTCTTTCCGGCCGATCAAACGATGAAGTTTTATCCAATTTGTGGTAAATTTGTGCTCTATAACGGCGACACCATCACTGCGGCGATGTATAAAAATGCATATCGTACAGAGCTCAATTTTATCAAAAACGAACGGTACGATGTCGTCGAAGACCCTGCCGAACTGTTATAGTTTGACCCGCGCACATACTACGAGGCCGATCTCAGATCCATTGGTGACCCATCCCTGATTGTGGGTCATTTGTCAGTATCGATCCGCCGACTTCATGCGGATGATCGCATTAGCATGAGCACGCCCATTTATATTATTATATACTTGTGTACCGACCTTTAATTTTTTTATATAACCGCACTTAATTGCTGCGTTAAAGTTCCGACCCAAATGAAGTACGTCGATTATGTTTGGTAGTACGATCGGACGGCAGAACCGGGAACAGGATCGGAACTTTATATGCCTGATCGAGGCTGGTAGGTCACAAAGATATGAGTTGAAATCGCGCCCAAAGTGGATGTACCTGATCGACGGTGGGAGGTGTCGGATCGACCTGTCGAAGACCGCCTTCATACAAAAATGTATATGTTTGAGTTCCGTACAACGCGCTAACGCATCGATTGACCAATCGAAGTATACGCCGAATGAAATTTTTATTAAATTGGGTGGAAGTATAGTGATGGGTTGGTTGAACCAAGACTTTTTATAAAATAGCAACTCACGCAGGTGCTCGGCGCTTGCAAGCGGACTAATGTCACGGTTGAACGCACCACCAAAGTGTATCTTCCTAAGTTCGGTTGGATACTTGATGATGTCACAATTAAATTCTGAAAAATTAGAAAACATAATGATCCGAACACCATCAGGGATGTTATTTATATCGTGGTTGAACGCTTCACCAATATACAACTCACGTAAAGAACCGGGCCACTTTCGTACATATTTATTAAATTTGGAGTTCTTATGGAACGAGATGACCTCTACCGAGTCCGGCAAGATGTCGATCGGTTTGTCGAATGCTTTGTTGAAGTATATGCGCTTGAGATGTGTCAGTGTACCGAGAACATTGATAGTAAAATTGAACTTTGATCTCGCATCAAATCTGATGCACTCAATGGTTGTTCCTAAAGGCAATATTTTTTTTGCACGGGTATCGAATGGTTGGTCGAATTTTTTACCAAATTCGATACTTAATAATTTTGGTTGGGGTACGCAGTGTGGTAACTCCTTCCATTTGCTGATGCCGGACAGCGCATCCGCATACTTGTAATATTTTTTCAGGAATGCGTTCGGCACCTTTTGGACGTTGATCGAAAGGAAACTCGATGCGCAACATATTCTCATATAATTTTCGTACGCTTCTTTATTGATGCGGCACACACCAGCGGCATCCTTAAATGTTAAAAAAGTAAATATTATGGCAACAGAGTCCGAGTCGATTGATGTTATTGATCGACCACGTGTAGCGAGTGACTCGTGCTTGGTTGACATAGGTAGCGTCCTATATTAAAATAATTTTTAAATCTTGGTTATTATAAACTAAATATCTGGTACTTATCGGGTATATGAACAAAAACTTGTACGGTGTTCTGGGCGTTGATCGCAATGCAACTAAAAAAGAAATCAAAGTCGCATACAAAAAGATGGCTCTGTTGCATCATCCTGACAAGCTGGGTCAAGACGCCGACGACACCCAGTTCAAAGAAATAAGTAACGCGTACGGCATCCTCAGCGACGACGCCAAACGAGATCAATATGATAGATGGGGAACCGTGGGTGATGGTCCACATAACAACGATATCATCATCGACATACTGAAAAGTTTCTTTCCGACAGGTGCCGGTGGTATGTTTGCCGCCGCGAACCGCTTCATGTCGCGCAAACCCGGCGTGATTACAGTAGATGTATATATAACATTGGAGGAGGTCTGTCGTGGTTGTGTGAAGAGCATCGAATTTGAGCGTAATGTATTGGTTGGACCAAATGGTGCCACCATACCGATCGGTTTATGCCATAACATGTTCGGCACGTGCGCCTTCTGTCGGGGCACCGGCCAAGTTGTTCGTAGAAGTGGTAACAAATTTATGACAATCGAACAGATGGTCGAATGCGAAAAGTGTCAAGGAAACGGATGGATCGTATTGGCGCCGAACCACAGGATCGCAAAAAAGAAGTGCAAATTTAAGTACAATATTAGGCGCGGTACACCCGAGCGCAACCGGATGCTCGTCGAGAAAATAGGTCACATCAACCCGACAGACCTGAATGAATGCGGCGATGTTGAGCTCAACATAGTTTATGTGTCCCATGAGCAATTCAAACTGGACCCGGCGTACAATTTGATTTACATTCACACAATAAGTGTATTTGAGTCGATAGTAGGTGGTCGTATCAGTTTTGAACATCTATCGGGTATCAATATCATCCTTAATATTGCTGGCGCAATCGTGCCGAACACGCAGAGAATGATACCGGATTACGGCATCCCGCAGGGAGATCGTATTACTAATCTCGTCGTTCGGTTCAACATATCATATCCAGATGGAGACGTCTCCGACGTGGAGAAGGCGCTGATCCGGGATACATTTTCCAGATATTTCAGCTCAAACAGCCCGTTTATGACATATGATGATGACGACTGTGTGGTGTTCGACTCCTAACATTTGGTACATATTCGGTACAATGGTATTTATTTTGAATAGTTAGTTGCAACCATCCATACAAGTACCAGATGTTTGTTAGTTGCGACGACATTTTGCTACACACTGCCAAAATTACCATCGACTGGAACGGTGCCATATATGACAACAAAATTCTGGAAGAGGTTGCGACTGACATGATTGTCAGAGTATCGCTATTTGTGAGCAGCCGTTCCCAAAAAGATTGGATATATGACAATGACTCACCATACGTTAAGATACTGCAAATTAAGGACGAGTACATGCTCGGCTGCATTTTGCCCATCAACCGGAAGGACGACGACTACAAGTATCCGATTCGCACCGGAGACAAGATTTGGTTCAAAAAAGAAAACATCATTGAAGTTCCTTCTGATAGGAACGAGCAATATTCTGGCAAATTTTGTAAACACATCACCGATAAATATGTCACAATCACCGGGCCATTGTATACGGTTGTATATGTCGACGATCTTGAATTTGAATCGGAAACCGACAGTGATACGAACGACGATTACTCACCATCTGGCACCGACGACGGTAGCGCCGATGACGTCGGTGCCGCCGATGACGACGACGGGGACAATACCAGCGACAATGGTTCCGAATGAATTATGGTCAGTATTTGCGATTAATATCTGCGATACTGATTGCCATATGCATATCCGTAAGGATAGTTGTTATATGATGACCCGCCCGCATACGACCCAAACATAGCAGGTCCAAATGCACAGTACACCAAGTATACCAGAACAAATACTACCATGGCACCAAAAATCATATCGCCGCACTCCATATTCATAAAATCGCCACTGTAACCACCACTGTAGCCACCGGTCGTAATGTAAGGAGACATACCGTCACTATACTCCATTTTTTTTGCTATATATAAATATATATTAAACAAGTTTTATTAAATAATTATTGCAATGGGGATACAAATTATATATAATTCGCACAAAGATCAGTTTAAACTTCATAAAAAATGGAACCTATATTTTGACTCATTTCATCTACATTCGTCGTACGTCGACAAACAAAATGTAGATATATGGAAGTTTAACATCGACCGCGTATATGAGTTCAGCTCCGTTGAACAATTTTGGCGCGTATACAATAATATAATAGAACCGGACCGGATGTGGCAAACCAGTGCGTACTACGTGATGACCGGCGCGCCGTGCACCGATCCTGATTTACAGTTTTTTGTTCAGGATCAAAACATCAACCAAATATGGCTCGATCTACTATTGTTACTCATCGGAGGCACGATGCCTGACTCCCTCTATGGTGTCTCTCTCCACAGAGAGAAGAAGTACTATATCATAAGTGCGTATGCGCGCGGGTCGCCGCAACAGCGTGATATGCGCATTTTGCCCGTTAAAAAATATATTGAACACATAGTCACAGCATTTCAAAATTGAATTGTATTTTGATGTATACTATGAGCCGCAACGTGGAATTTGTTAACAGTTACATCGCATCAACGGCCGCTATCACATTGTGCCAGCCGGTCGAGGTGACCAAGGTCAACTACCAAATAGGACGCGGGTCGATTCGCGACACATTAGATGCTATATACCGACGCGGTGGCATCAGTGGGTTTTATCGAGGTTTATGCCCAAATGTTGCAACATTTCCGGTATTTTGGAGCATTTTCTTCCATACGAACGAATACTTTGGATGTAAGTCATTTATGACATATTATGCGTCTGGAAGTATATCTTCAGCAATGACTAACCCGTTATTTGTCATCAAAACTAGAATGCAACTTCATGACATCGGTGCTCGGGCCGCTATCCAACAGATCACCAATGGTCCCGGATATGCCGGGTTCTATCGCGGATATTCGGCAACATTGTTCAACAACTTGAAGCTCGGTATACAGTTTCCGTTGTATGAATACGGAATCTGGACCGGGGTAAGTGTAACAACAGCTGCTTTTGGTGCTAAGCTTATCAGCTCGTCGATAATGTACCCAATGGACCTAATTCGAACTCAACAGCGCTGCGCGGACGCTAAACTATCCATAATTGACGTCATTAAAAAAATATACCACACCGGTGGTGTCGGTGGGTTCTATAGAGGTATTGTGGTATATAATTGCGTGTCCATCCCTCAGTTCATCGTCATGATGAATGTCTTACAATATATACGGCGTAGTAGTCGGAATGATCGAATGTCATAACATTGATCTATACAAAAGAATATTTTTTTTGATATATCACGATGCGGTGGCATGTATCATCGATGTCAAGTTATGTTCGATCGACAAAGGAATGTGCACAAATTGCAATCGAACTCGCTCAATCAACGTACCATGAATATTCACCAAAAAACTATCTGATCGAATGCTATGCCGCATCAAAGAGCGGCTTGCGGCGTTATCTTTTGAACGATACCATAAATCACAAGTACAAGATCATATACTACCATCGACATATGGGTTGGCGTGAACTGGAAATCAGCGAGTTTCAGTACTTTAGTGAGGCTGATACTGTTTCGTTACGGTACAGATATTGTGTGTTATGTAACATATACTCATCAGTGGGGTGCGATTGTAAATAATTTGAACGGAATGATATATAGTATGGAATATATCCCGAGACGAGCGACAATGAAGATAACATATGTTGAAAGGATTGTCGCTGGGATGCCCGCACACGAACTTGAACAGGTCAAAAAACTATGCCGCCGGTCGACCGGTGAAACATTTAAGGCATTTTTGAAGCATACATGTATTGTTGGGTATCGAGGCGGCAAGGCTGTAAGTATGTGTGTGGTGTCGCGCACGTCGCCGAACAAGCACTTTGATAACGAAACGAATGGCCAAATCGTGCCATATTTATACAATTTTATTTGCGACTATAAATACAAAAAAAATCGAATATCGCTAGATCTTATGACGTATGTAAAGGGATATATTGCTGCGATGTATGGTGGTGCGTCACCGATCAATCTCGACGTTGAAGTAGAGAATATCAATGCACAGAACTTTTTTATTAAAAATGGATTTGTGGAGTCGACCCGATACATTGTCGGTGACAACAAAGAATATATTGGGTTCACACTTCGGGCTCCATGTTCTATATAGGCAAATTATGGTTCCGGCGGGCTCCATAATATATTAAAGTTTCGTGATATTATATATAACAATATGCATAGACAGAACTTGATTATCAACGAAGAGATACAAAACCGCAAACTTTACGTCCCCTCCAAAAAAGAAGACCTGGCGAAGTACCACGTTCCCGCCGAACACGCCGAACAGTTCAAACAATATTTTGATACAAATGGATACCAAGAACTTCCGCCCGCAATCGCAGATGTCCGTCGTATGTGTATCGGCGGACTAATCATTACAAACGAAACGCTAGGTGAACGGATAGCATCGGAGTTCAACACCATACAATATGCCCATTTAAGGGCGCAAACGTTCGCGCACAAAATTCTTTGTCAAAGGAATGATGAGGCCATAGCATTACTATTCTTGACTGTTCAGGACTTTGTGGGCGACGACTTCCGCGAGTACAAGAACATGCCCCACAGAGAGCTACTCTCATTAGTCAAGCATAATATTAGAAACATAATCGAAGACCGCATCGGTTGGGTTGTCGCATATTCAAAACAAGTACTGCGGGACTACTACTCGGTAGGTGTACAACGTCTCAAGATCAAACTAAATTTTATCATGGATGATGGTGTCATCAAAGACGAACTTGAGGTCTCCCAAGACGAGTATGTCAATTATTTGAATACTGTCAAGGGCGGCCTGTTGCTCAATGGCCTGATAGATGAACTTATATACTACGACGATATGTTCGGAAACGTCACTCATCAGAACTACGGTGCCATATGCCAGGTGTTGGCGCCATCCGGATTTCCGGAAAGTAAAAAATGGATACAGATCGATGTAGGGATAACGTTTACAGGCAAGCGCCTACACGGCGAGTCCTATGAAGATGCGCTCGCGCGGAAGTCAAAAGAGGAGATATTTATTCATTTTAATGACAAAACGTTGTTCAACAACAAGGCCAGTGCCGAAAAAAATAAATTAGATGAACTATACAAAAGTATGTACTTTGGTGGCATTCCCCAAGGTCTGGGATACGACGGGTTCTACATCAATATATTCGAGGTTTTGTACGCGGATCAAGTTCAAATCGTCGAGAACTGGACAAGAGACTACACATTTTGTAAATGTGCGCATCGTGCTCAAATAATTGAATCGCACCGTGACAAGGTCAAAAAAATGTCAAAAAAATCAATCTGATCCGGATCAATACATTTTAAAAAAATTGAATTTTTTTGTGAATTTTATACAATGAGCGCTATTATACAATTTATTACACGCGAATCCATATATGAAGCCATACTTAACAATGACATGGACATGCTTCTGAGGGTAATCGATAAGTATCCAAGTGCGGTCGAACTCAAAAGAAATCCGGGCCTGGTCGGAATCTACTCTTACACGACCCCACTACTATGCGCTATGGATTGCGGTCATATGGATATGTTTTGCTTAATTTTGAGTAAATGTAGTAATAAGTATATACATGGGCGTGGTGGCAAAACAGCTATGTTTAGTGCTATTTTATGCCAAAACACAGACGCGGTCTTAAAATTGATACATCTCGGTGTGTCCGTGAATAAAAAAGGCCGTTCATTATTACCATTAACAATCTATCGCGATTATGATATACGACTGATCAATATATTGATCCGGAACGGTATGTTTATAAACGATACTGATGCAGTTACAACGGCCGTAAGCGCAGCTGCGTTTAAGCGCGATGAAAACTTGGTTCAAACCTTGTTAGAATATGGCGCAAATTTATCCATCGCGATTAAAGGTTACTCGGCTAATATGTACGTTTCTCAGAACATGCGCGAATATGCTCAAGAATTGAAAAGGAACAAAGTTATGTCGCTCGCTCAGTATGCCCTTCGGTTTCGATCACCGATTGTTGACATGAATGCTATCAAGAGTATCATGTCCGATTACATGATCTAACGCGTGTCTCAACATAAATAGATATATTATGACGACCAAAAAAAATTGAATTTTTTTGTGAATTTTATACAATGAGCGCTATTATTGACGGCAATCGCGCAGATAAATCGTTCAAAGAATTGATTGATATGTTTGAAGCCGGTGAGCACAAGGCGAAGCGTATCGATAAAAATGAAATATATAGATATGTTATAGATGCAATTCAGTTTGAACATTATCGTATGATGACCATGCTTTTCGAAATTATTCCGGATCTACAACATATACTTAATTCAAACAGAGCATTTCGTGAAATGTTAATATGTACATGTCACGAAATTATTCAGCTTTGTGCCGACCGCGGCGTAAAATTTAATATAACTTCTACGGAGATTCTTAAGTCCGCATTGTGGAGTTCATACAATGTAATTGCGCAATTATTGAATATCGCCAAAGAAGAATCCGGCGGCTGTTGCATTGACTTGAATACTTCCACTCAAATTGGCGCGCGTAGTGTTTTGGCTCATTTATTAGGAATGTACAAGACATATAAGACTCCCTATGAGCTCGCCTCAAAGGTAGCTACCCTTATTGATCACGGAGCCGAATTTGATATAGATATGCTCGTAGATTTAGAGTTCACTGTACAAAAACACTCGGATCCGAAAGTGACAATCGACTTACTTTTGGATAGATATCCGGATATCCTCTCCAATATGCAAAGCCACTTCCCCATTAAAAAACTTCGGAAGCTTTTAGAATATGGCGCTAACCCGAATAATTCTGGCAATTGTCGGTCGACTCCTTTGGCAACGGCCGCATATCGTGGCAAAAATGAGGTTGTTCAACTATTGCTCGAGTATGGCGCGGACCCCAACCATGTGGGTCCGCTTGATACATTTCGTTTCAGGGAACACGGGTCACCAGAGATGGTAGCATACGCCGATGAACTTATCGCGACAAGACAAGAATGTATCGGTGCAGTTATGATGCGCTGCGGTTCATTCGTTCAAAGTTTGATCGACCTCATTTTGAGCTACTGAGCCTGATTTATTTGCGAAGAGTGGCGCAAATGCTATAAAAAAAAATTGATTTTTTTTTTATCAAATATACATACAAAGGCAACATAATGGGTCTAGTCAAGTCAAAGTTGTTCAAATCAAACAAATCCAGTCGCCGATCATCAGAACCGATCATTACGGCAATTTTTCAGAAAAATGAAGCAGAACTATGTCGTTTGATCGGACTCAATTCAAATCTAGCACAAAATCTAGATAGTACGATGCTTTTACATCACGCCATCGGTAACGATATTAATCCGATGATCATCCGCATGATGCTGGATTACGGCGTTGATGCGAACGGAATGACTGCCCACAACTGCTTCGTGCTCTATCCAGCAGTTTGCGACAACAAACTTGATATCGTACGATTGCTGGTCGAATACGGTGCAGACGTCAATGCAAGAACGAAACGCCAGCAACCTGCACTTAATTATGCAGTCGGTGCTAACCTTCCAGATATGGTACGGTTACTTGTTGAACTCGGCGCGGATGTTAATTTAACATCAGATGCGCACTGGAACGGCGCACTCTACCAAGCCGTCGAACACAATCGCCCAAACATGGTCCGGTTACTTATCGAACTCGGTGCGGATATCAATGCTGAGCCCAATTACTATAGTTCGCCACTTTATTGCGCGGTCAATCGCGGCGACGCCAATATGGTCCGTTTGCTTGTTGGATACTGTGCCGACATACGCGTCGAACCATATACGATCCTTAGACTGATCCACCGGGCAACCATCGACGGAAATGTAAATGTGGTCGATCAACTTGCTACATTCGAGCATTGCCCCGAGTTCGAGCAGCACCTCGCGTCCGAGCAGCATCTGGTACCGAAGCGACATCATGTGTCCGACGTTCCATCAGCTAACCTCCCCAGCGCTCGAATTGCCATGAATGTGCATCGGTTGTTGGACCACTACGATATCGAAGAACGACGTCTCGCGTCGATCAACCGATTGATCTTGATCTGAATACCCGATTAGGTATGAATATTTTTTTTCTGCAAAATTATATACTAACCAATGGCGTACATCATTGATGACCAGTACATATCTCTGAAGGAGAGCATCGCCGTCGAGATCGGCGCCGACGTCACCATATCCGATGAGCTCAATGTTATTTTGGACGCAAACACTAGCCCATCATTTAGTATCCTCAACGACGGCACCATATCAATCGGCTCCCCCAATATCAGCAACAGTATATCGTTGAACGGCGGCATATGCTACAACTTCAAAAAAATAATAGATGGTGGTACAAATTACGTCCTCCAGGACAACGATTACTTTATTGAGGTTGTGAGTCCGACCTACCTAACCGTGACGCTACCGCTGGCTGCCAGCGGTCCGGGGTGTAGCTTTATCATATCACGATCGAACTCCAATACGAGCAACATCAATGTTGTTGCCCAAATCGGGGACGACATAGACGATCGGTCGTTTTTGACGCTAAAGCGCGCCGGTCAGCATATAAAAGTCATTAGTAACGGCGAAAACTCGTGGTATGTGGTCTAGTTTACCGGACATCGGATCTTGTCCGACTTCTTGTCTCCGACTTCTCACCCGGATCCTCGCTCGGCTTCTCACCCGACTTCTCACCCGGCATCAAATCTCACCAAGCATCTTCATCACCAAGTCATTTGGTGAGCCACCAAGCTCTTGGAATTTTTTTAATAGTTCCTCGTACGTGAACTGCTTTTTTGAGTTATTTGTATCCGACGTCGAAATGTTCACGGTAATATTGACTATCTTTGTCATGACCTCATCGAGGTCCATCTTTGCTATGAGCCCCACAATATGTGACTGCCATGCTTCGAGTTCCGGATCGGGTTGAGAGTTTGGTAGCGTGTCTAGGGGGACATTGGACGGGGCACTTTGTGGCGTACCAAGCGGCCCGTTGGATGGTGTGTTTGGTGGAGCACACGGCGCGGAATTTGCCGATGCGGTGCCGGTCAGCTCGAAGTTTGCCGGTTCGGAACTCATATATATTATATTGGTGACATATTCAACATATTTACTTTATTTTTTTGTAAATATGATATCCATACAGTCCCACAAATGTTTTGTCGTCATCCGACAGACCGTCATAAAATTTTTGTTTTTTTTGTCTAAAATCATCGAGGTGATCATCGAACCGCCGGCTATCCACACGAACAATGTTATACTTTTTAAAAATTTTATCGAGCGCAAATATATCAACAAGAGTCTCCTCGTACGGTTCACTGGCACATGGGATAAGAACATTTATTTTGACACCGAATGGTACCAGACTCGATGGCTGCTTGTCTTCGGCGAACTCAACCAAATATTTAGTTTTGCTCGCAACTTTTACTTCCCAGCGACCACCATTCGCTTTCAGCATGTCGAACAGATGAGCCCCGTCGAATGCGGTAAACACGAACTCGCCATCCGGTTCGAGATAATAGTTTATCAAACCAACGATGTTTTCCGCATCAGCTTTACTCGACAACATATAATGAAGCGCCAAGTTACAAATAATGGCCGGAACACCACCCTTTGGAAACAATCCAATTTTGTCGATCCGCTCGGTGTGTCCCTTCCAATCGGCATTCAAATCTGCTTGAACGACACTAAGAGTTGTATTGTTGCCGCGAGACTCGTTGATGTCAATCGAGCCTTCACTGACCCGAATCGACTTCGAAAAGTCATGCTTACGTTGAATAATGTTGTCAATTGCGCTTATGTCGCGCTCTACCATAAGTAGCGTTTCAATCTTTGCCTCGTAGTACTGCATTAAGTCCTGTCCCTTGCCTGATGCCAGATCAATCAGGTACTTTGCGCCGGCATACCGCGCAATGATGATACCAAGCACGAACCGATTTGCTTTTCGCACATATTGGTACGAACTGTCCGACTTTTCGAAGTAGAAATCTCGCGTGAGTTCATGATGTGATTGTATCAAATCCTTTAGTAGAAGTGGGTTCATTGTCATTTGAAAGATCTCTTCCGCGAACATAAAGTTGTTACCGAACGCGATCTTTTTGAGGTAGTCGCCGTGCTTGTCGTCACGAATCCGATGCACCACCCACCGTGTGCGCTTGGCATCGAAGGACATTTCAACTACTTTTTGGTGCAAGTCCGGATCGTTGTCATCGGCGACGTATCGGTCCGTATCCGGAACAAAGTAACTCGGTCGAAACAACACCGGAAAGTATGGTTCGTTTATGCGCCCGTTGGCCACATCGAGCCGGATCTCATCCATTTTGCTTGCCAAAGCCGGGTATGATACCGGATAGTTCCGGAATGTTAGGCCAAGCTGTTTGAATGCCCTGTTGTTGATGCCGCTAAACAAATAATACTCGTTTTTGGTCGCTCGTACGGTCAAAAAATCAATAGTTAGATGATCGAGGGGCTTCCATTTATAGTGGATCGTTTTATTGTAATTGGCCTCGATGTTGGTAAAAATGATGCCATCGGTGTCATAATTCTTTGCTTTGAGGTCGTTGTACTGACTCATGATATTTTTCTGGTAACTTTGGATGGTAAGTTTATAATACGGTTTTACGCGAATTTTCGCACGTTCGCCGACCAAGGCCGCCAATTTCAGCAGGTACTCGTGGCGTTCACGGAATGGCTTCTCATGGATGTTGGCGCCATTGAACATAATGATGTCGAATACATAAAATAAGCTCTGTCCGTCGTGGGTAGTCAGATGTTCACAATCAACGATCATTTGTCCAGACACTCGAACACCGAGCTCGGCATTTGATACATTGTTGACATCGACCCCGCTTATGTACGTCGATCGGCCGTCTGCGTTGATTATCAAAAATGTACGCTGACCATCGGCTTTGTCCGTGATCATGTAACTACCGATGTTGGGAACTACTTCAGATATGTATGTAAACTTGTTCAGGTTCGACGGGTTGTTGCCGACCTGCTTGAGACTCTTCACCCACGGTTTACCGATCTGGTTTCCCAGATATTTGACCGTTTTAAAGTGACGATTGGCGTCCATATATTCAAGTCGCACAAAAAAATAATTGGTCGAAACTGTATCAAAGTTGAATTATAAATTGTTGATATACTTATCATTTGGTCGCGGCCGCTCGATGATCCCATACTAAGACCTCATCCAAGCACCTTGTTCAGCAAACGCTCAATCCGGGCCCGATTGAAGCCCTTCACGCTCGACAACCAATCAAGTAGGCGGTCGCGCCCGCCTTCATCTTCAAATGGGACCGAGTCAGCATTGTGCCACACAATCGAGTCGATTTCGGCATCTGTCATCTCTTTTTTGAAGATCTCGTCGCGGGCCTTCCTTTGTCGGTCCGACAGACAAGTCACCCGAAACAATGGTGCGTTCTCGATGTCCCGAATGCCGGGGAAGTCCCGACGCAGATCATCCATATATTTTTTGTTTTTGAGCTTGGTTTTGGGTATTTTTTTGAAAATGCTCTTGGCGCCAATGCCGGGAGTCTTCTCGGCAAAGTCAGTACCAAGAATGAGTCCGATCTTGATGAGGTCATCCAAATCAATGCCATTATCCGACAACAAGTTATCCAAGTCATATTCAACAAATTTGTTTGCCTTACCTTTCTGTCGAACACGTTTGATGATCCGCTTCGAGCCGAACATAATGGCATCAGCATCCGGCGACATCACGTAGTCGATCAAATGGTCGATGCCGTATCGCGTCTCGTTTGTTAGCATCGCAGCAAATTGCTCAGCCTCGTACGGATCCGAATGATTGCCGTTCAGTCGAAATGGAGCAACAACCCATGGAATATTCAAACAATCTAGCATAAATTGTACATCCTGAATGTGATATGACTGAACCCGAAAGCACCGTTTCTCGTACTTTTCGATGCTGCGCCTGTGTGACTCCATTTTGATCTGTGTTGATTGGTCATCTTCATCATCGGACGAAAAGAGCTTGTTTTGCTCGATATGGAGCAACTCGCTTTTGAGGTCGTTTATTTTTTTTTTAGCTTTTGTACGCGCCTCGGAGCGCTTCTTTAGCTCTAGTTCCTTCAACGGCTCAATGGTACAAGTGTCATCAAATTTACGATCAAAGACCCAATATTGGTGTATTCCGTACGATTGTAGCTTAAATATTACCCCGAGCAACAACGAGCTGATATGGATCGTTGGACGCCCGTTTGCGTCCGTTAATGTATGTGTCGTCGCACATCCGAGAGAACACCTATGGATCTCGGCCATGGCGTCAATTGCGACGTGTTTGCCCCTGAGGGATCTCAACTTAATCTCTCGCTCGGCTGGAAACAACTTTGTAAAGCCCTGGATGCCCATTGTATAGTATTACATATAATAAATTCAATTTTAACCAATTTCTCATACGTTCTTGATCCCGAACAACATCCACGATATGCGAAATATTGTGAGCCTCGTGTCCGAGTTGTCCCCATTGCGAGTGTCCTGGACGAGTTGAAACCGTATTTTGACCGTGTCATCGATCAAATGCCCAATTTTACATTTAATGAAAGCATTGTCGTGTGTACCGGTTTCGGACAAATTGTGCGCAACAAACGCCGCATTGTACACCGTCCCGTTATCTTTAACTAATGTCGTTCGGAGCTCACGCCGGTTCTCATACTGTGTGCCGTCCGTTTTGGTTAGTTTGAACTGGATGCGCAGATCATGAACAAGCTCCTGATTTGCCAAAATATTGATGCGATTCATGTCCGGAAACGCGATTTCATCCGTCGGAGACACGGAGTTGAATGCATTTATCGGCAGGAATACATCGGGGCTTCTGTATATCGTCCCGGGTGATATATCAACGCCTTCTGCCAAATTTAGCGCTAAATTTGTATTGAACTCGGTGCGATAGAACTCCGCATTTGAATGTAATAAGAGCGCATTTGTTCCTCCTGTAGTAAAGTTAAATAGTATTGGAGCCGTCGGCTCGCCTTCGACAAACATGACATCATCATAGTCCATTCGGTTCAAAAATTCACTCATAGTGTTCCGATATATCTATCGGAACAATATTTCTTTTAGTTGAAACACGAACCAGCCAACCCATTTAAATTTTATTTTTTTGGATGATAAATATGACACATGTATTGCTGCGGCTACGACAGTATAAAATGGAGGTGTTCAAGCAAGTCGCCGCAATCAAACAAAAAAAATTTTTAAACAATCTGTTCGCCGTGTGGATGTGTTCGTCGATCAAGAGTGACGTCCATGAATTCGCCCCGAACGTTGACTTTGTCACATTTAACATTGATAACCTGATGTACGCCAACGACAAACTGGGGCTAAATTTTGACATCGAGCAGTTGCGTCTCTTTTCGGCACAGCAATATTGTATGTGTATCGGCGACATCACCGCGCAACTTTACGACAAAATAGACCAACCGCCGATAATAAAGGACAACATAAGTGAGCAGCAACACAAACGACTATACAATCTGTACGTGACCAACAATGGCCATGACAAAGGGTTCGAAGCGCGCCGAGACGAGCTGCTCATGTTATATGAGTTCATGGGCACCAGCAATATACATTTGGGCATTCCGCCGATATTTAAGGGCGTCGAGCTCTTTGGGTCACCCCTCAATACGCATAACGACCTATACTGCAGCCCGTTCAAGATAGAGTCCGCATTCGGCTCATTAGGTTCATTCTTTGAATATACATTCCACGCCGACGGTCTGTACCTTTGCAACCCGCCATTCAGCGAAGATGTCATCAAACAGATGGCACTGCGACTGGTTCAAATTTTGGATGAGACCGAACATTCTGTTGTCGTTGTCGTGACAGTTCCCGTGTGGGATCAGGAGAGTCAAAAAAAAATCAGTGGTGCCGCCGATGTTGGACTCGACTTTGAAGGCTACCGGATACTTCACAACTCGACACATCGCCGATGCGAGAGGATACTCGATCAATCCAAATATCCTTATTATAACTACTTTACAGACCAGCGAGTGCCGGCGACATACAGCCATGTTTTGGTACTTTCGAACACCGACGTATACAATTTCTCTTTGAGTGGCTTCTTGCGGCGGTGGCGCAAGTGGGCATCGAGCCCATTGTGATCAAAAATCAGGCTCCTATGTGCGGACCCGGTTTTGTTCTAAATGTAGAACAATATAGTACATACGATATACATGTCTCTACTAAAAGACCTCGAAATTACAAATAATTTCTATGGCATCACTACCACTAAAGGTGACATAATAGTGAACGACGGCACAAAGAACACACGCTTGCCGGTCGGAACAAATGGCTACGCGCTCGTTGCGAACTCCTCGCAACCGACCGGTCTCGAGTGGGCGTTCATCAATGGTGGTGGTGGATCGAGTAGCATCGCGTACTTCAACTATACTTTGGCGTCGTCGCCCTTTTCGACAAATAACACCAGTTACGTGCCAATCAATGACCTAGCAAACACGCCCGAACTCGGCAACTATGTAATGTTGCTAAGCGCAACGTACAGCATATCAAAAGCCACCGAAACAGCAGAATTCGGGTTCTTCAGGGATGGGGTCCTCATGAGCGGTTCCAATCGTGTTGTCGGAGCTGCCGTACCAAACAAGCGAACCGCGTTCTATATGCAATTTGATACAACTTTTTCAGGCACGGAAGTCATGTCGACACGCTTCAGAAGCAGTTCAACGTTATCAACCGTAACATTGTACGATGCGTCGCTTTTGCTCGTTAAGTTTACCACAGCGACCCAATATAATGTTGTCGGGGTCGAATTTGCAACAAATGCCACAACACCTGTAGAGATACCAGATATGACCAATACGCCAGCATTAAATGTATATTTGGTGCTGTTTAGTGGTACTTTTAGTATAACAAAAAATAATAAATCAATTACGTTCGGATTGTACAAAAATGCCTCGCTCATCAATGCCTCAGCTCGAGAATATGGTGCGTTGCCCAATACCAAAACATTAGTTCAATTGATGACGGTCGTATCATTTTCGGGTAGCGATAGTTGCAAAGTAAAGATCAATGTGTCAGATTCGACCGTCGATGGGATAGTATACGACAGGTCTCTGATCCTCATTCCTCTGAACTAAAGCGGGTACACGAGTCAAGTACTTTTGTTCTAACTCGAGACACGCCCGTGGCGGCAACGATCACGTCGCTAACTAAAGACTCGTTTTGAGTCACGACAAATATAGTCGGCAATTGATCACTTAAATTGCCGAAAAAGTTGGCATACGTTTCAAAAAATGTCTTATCGAAGGGCGGACTATCTAGTACAATTGTGTGACCTTGAGGGATCGTTCTCGACTCAATGACCTCAATCATCTCTTCTTTTGAGTAAAATTTCACATCATCAAGACCCATTTGTAGCGCTATGGTATAGACTTGTATCGTCTTTCCAATACATACATCTCCCGTCATCAGGACGATCTTTGAACGGTTCTGCTCAAAAAAGGAAGTTAAATTATACGAATACATGGGTTTGTGTGGCGGCGTGTGAACGACCAGATTTGTATCGAACTCGAACAAAGTATCGCTACTACTCATTACATGTTTATATCATTTACAATGATGACTCATCCGGTTATGATAGCCGCGTTCAACACGATACATTTGTATATGTACTCGTATATAGTCTCATTTGTAAGCGCGGCGATCTTGTCTCTGTAACTAGCCACCATTTTGTCATACTTCGGTTTGCCGTCAACATACCCGGCGTATATGGCTTCTATCTTGGCGATTACGTGGTCGATCTCGCACTCTGTCATGTGCCGCGCTTTGTCCTGCTGCTGCTTGGATTTTGATATGCCGGCATTGTAGTAGGCGAATTTAATATCAAAATAGTCCTTGTTGGGTTCCATCACGAGATCCATAAATGAGTGGTACTCATCTTCGTTCCACCCCTCGGCGTTGATGGCTTTCGTGTACACATTTACATTGATGATGATGGAGTTGGTCAGAAATAAGTACTTGAAGCGATTGGACCACGGATAGTGTCCGGGGAGGTTCAACAAAAATAAATACTTACTGAAATTAGTAATTGGTTCATAATTCTGCCATCCGTCTAGTAGGATGGTCATATGCTGTTTGTTTTGCGCATATTTCTGTAATATTTCGCGCAACCGATGAATTTTTTTTGTGGTCGGTGTTCCCTTGAAGTATATGACCTTCTGCTTCTCCGGGAGCTCATTATTTTTTTTAGCAAACAACACCTTCATTTGGTCCCAGTCCAAGCACTCGCCGCGATACTTCTGATGTAAAGTGATACATTCGAATGTATTGTCCGGAAAGATGATATTATTGACGTTCTTTGGCTTGGCGTATATAAAAAATGGATACTTATCTACATAGTCGCCCAGCTCCCACGGCACCCGGTCACTCAACCAAAAATATAACTTAGTGTCCGGCACCGATCGTCCGGCGTCCCGGCAGTACTTGATCGTCTTGCGAACCATCGCCAGATTGTGTTCGACGCGTTGATCAACTTTGAATGGCTTGGGGTAGCTCGTCGCCTTGTTATCCTTTATTTCAATAATAATGAAGCGAAAGTCATCGCCGGACACTTTGTCTTGGTTTTCCGGATCATTGGCTCGGTAGAACTCAATAAAGCGTCGCTTACACTCGTCATAGAAGCTCCGGCTATCGTCAACGGTGTGCTTAAATTTTGCGAACGATCGCTCCAGATACTCAAAATATTTTTCGATATACTGTGACATCCCGGTACCAGTTCAACCACAATCCTATACCAATGCGATATAAAAAATAGTATCGAATATATACCGATAATTTTAGTTTAAATTATAACAGCGTCATAGTATATAATATGGCTAGTTACTCGTACTCGAACATATCAGATTTCCTGAATGCGTCGACCATCATACTGAGCGAACTCCAAGATGACATTACTGGTTCGTCCATCTCTTCGGCTAACGTACTCTACTCAATCGAGTCTGGCGACACAATAACCATCTATTTTGATGGCACCCTGTCGGCGCCCGACCAATCGACCCTCACAGCTGTCGTGAATGCATATACAACTGGTCTTCAGGAAGACATCATCACAACCACAGGCAGCTTTGTTCTGAGCAACAAAGACCTCATTACGACCACAAATTTCTTTATCGACCCCGTGGTCGCGACCAAACGCGCGGGGTTCTCTACATCGGGCGCAACAAGTGGCACAACACTAACATTGGCATCAATATGCTCCACTGATCGTACGATAACATTTCCAAACATTACCGACACAGTCGTGACGCTGACTGCCACGCAGAGCTTGACAAATAAAACGATCGGTAGGGTGTCATTCGACGGCCAAGGAAGCACAAGTTTGCCAACATCAACCGCATACTTTGTGCCCACATCAACTGCGGTAACTGGATCAAATAATTACTACTTTACGTCACTTGCAGCGCCAGCAACAACAGGTTCGACCACTGGAAGCGCATATACGCTTTATGTCGCCGGTGCTCCAAGTGGAACTATAACAACGCCGTATTCACTGTATATTGCTGCCGGATCTACATATTTAGGCGGTGCGCTTCAAATACCAACCGGTGCCGTAAATGGCTATATTTTGACTTCAAACGCCACCGGCATCGCATCATGGACAGCGCCTTCAACGCCCACATTTGCGGACGGAACCGTCAGTGCACCGGGTATTGCGTTCACAAACGAGACATCAACCGGATTCTATCGACCATCTGCGAACCAACTCGGGGTGGCCGTAGGTGGAACCCTCGAATTGCTGCTGACACAGACCACGGCAACTATCTCGAACGGAACCACATTCAATGTCGGAACATCAGGGACAACGAGCCCGTTGAATGTGTATGGTCTGATAACAGGTACAAATGGTCTCACGATAACCGGCGCAAATACATCCCTCACGTCTCTATCTACGTCAGGACTGATATC
>JACCDJ011139310.1_pt1 | contig 86263 bp, 90 predicted proteins | sample 7444481 | NCBI WGS metagenome assembly JACCDJ01 (sample SAMN15323435, study PRJNA562643) | freshwater metagenome | isolation source: river surface water | place: USA:Blue River Watershed | collected 2017-08-15
ATGGGTGATGGGTGATGGGTGATGGGTGATGGGTGATGGGTGATGGGTGATGGGTTGTTTTGGGTTTAGTTGAAAAATCAAAAATAAAAAGTGTTTTTCTGCAAAATATTTTGCACTTTTACAAAAATATTTTGGGGATTTTGTTATGGAACCCAAAACAACCCATCACCCATCACCCATCACCTTTCCAAAATATTCATATATAGAAGATTTCAATAAACTATCAATCTATAATGCAGTCAACAACACATATTATAAAATATGCGGTCATGATGACTGGTTATTACAATTAAAACAACCCATCTCCATCGAATCATAAAAATCTTATATTGTTTTTATGATACACTTATAATCCCCCAATCACACTTTTGGCATACGGATTTCCCTGTAATTGATTCAATATTTCCGGATTCGAGCGATCCAATTGGATAGTATTCGTCCTCAACATACTATTGGTTCCTTGGAGTGATCCCATATTTGCCATATCTGGACTTTGGTATGGCATGGTAGGTGCAACTGCGCGGTTCATTTTCAAATTGCGGTCGCGATCATTTTGACGCATATTGATATCGCCGTTCAACAATCCCATTTTACCGGGGACTAGTCGCCCGTCAATGGTTGATGATTTAATATCATTGTTGCGTTGATTGTAGGCGGATTCATAACTCTTCATTTCACGACCGCGTTCACCAGCACTTGCCACACCAGTGTATGATACATTGGTGGTAAGACGTTCATTCACGATAGGTTGATGCTCGGCGACTTCATATGCACCGCCACGTTGATTGGCATTCACCAACATGTGCATTTTTGAGTTCTCGCTCATTTGACGATTAGTTGGTGCAGGACGGTCATTTGGATTAAACAAATAACTTTGGGCAACGGATGATTTGGCGTTCTGGTAAGGACGCAATGTTCCCACGGTGTTTTCTTTGCGTGATGGACGTAAAACATCCATGACGGGAGAAATGACAGCGCCGAAAGCCCCGCCAATGGCACCGAAATAACTTTCTTGATGATTGGCTGCGCGATTGTTATTATACGCTTTGGTAGATTTGGCTCCATATTCGGCATCATTGGCATATCCACGACCCACTGCATTGGCGGCAGAAATGGGAACAGCGCCTAGATCTTGGTTATGGGATGGCATATATTCACCAGGCATATAGGTCGCCTCATTGGCATGTCCGGCTACACCAACATAAGAGGTGGTCGTTTCAGGACGGGACACATAACGTTCGACTGGAACTGCATGAAGAGTTGGTCCTTTGACAATACCTGTAGTGGTAAATCGGCGGTCATCACCCATTTCGAATGCGCGTTCAGGTCGGTTCTTTTCCATTTTACCAATAAATCCTTGTTTGGTAACGAAACTACCGGCAGGACCTTCGTATCCTAATTGGGATAAACCACCGGCTTTTGGTTTGTTTGCCACACGCATTTCGTCTGCGGTTTTAGGCAACCATTGTTCGCGCATCGCCATACCGGAGTTGAAACCACCGGCACCTTCGGTAGTATATCCTAAACCTAAACCAGGGGCAACATGTTGCTCGGCAAATGGTTTGACATTCGACATTTTCATACCAACATTCATGCGGGATTGCACAAAATCAGTTTGGTTTGGTGTGCCGTGTGCCCATTGGTAATTTTCCGAAGGAGCGAAAAGAGGAGCTTGTTCGACTTTGGAGAAACTTTGTGATCCAGATCCATTCATATTATCCAAGACCGATTCGTTTTTATTGGCTTCGATCTGACGACTGCGAACATTACTGCCGAAATAAGGAACCATATTGTTGTGTTGAAAATAATCCTTGCCCACTTTTTCACCGGTTAATGAATAAAAGTTGGCACCAGCCCCTACACTGGCTTCATATCCACTAGTAAGTTCAGGATTAAAATATTTGTCAGTATATACGCCTTTTCCGTCATAACGATTGGTGGTCGAAAGTTTGGAAGTTAAATCAGTATCGGGGGAAACAACGGGTTGTTCGGAAGGATAATTGCGATTGTGCACATCGGTATTTGGTAAAAGTTCGGCTTTTCCATAATTGCTAAATCCTTCTGGTTTTTTACATTTCTGGTTTTTCTTTTGATTATTGATTACATACAAAGATCCTAAAGCAATCAGTGGTATACTTAGTTCCATATTATATTATACTTATAATATGAGAACATTATTTCTACGTGCATTGGTCCTAATTATTATGTTTCATTTCGTAGAAATCTTTTTCTAAAATACGGGTCTGAAGATTGTCGGCAAAACGTTTTTCGACATTGGCTTGCGGATTTACAAAAGGGGTTTCCCATCGTTTTTGTTCTAAATCCCTGTACATCCAGGCAGGATGGGTGGCGCGCGATTCATCCACAAAATGGCCTTGGACAGGATACACTGGTCGGTCACCGTGTTCGGCAAACACCATATGTTGATTGAGTTCGACATTATCCCGGTTCAATTTGCGGGTCATGCCACGTAAATCACTTTCAATTCCAATAGCATTGTTGTGCATATTTGCACCCCATCCTTGCATACGGAGTTGGGGATCTTCGAAATAAGGAAGATTTGAACCTGGTCCAGGAGTGTTCAAAAAATAGCGTTCGGCAAAGGTGCTTATCTGTAAATTGTATTTCATACGGTGCGGGTCATCATGAAATCTAGTAAATGACATTCTACTTTCTCTAGTTATATTATACGTGAAAAATAATCCCAAAAACCCGACATTCTGAAGTCCAGGTTCTCACATGCCATCCAAAACAATATAAAACAATGGGTCAAAAAGGAATATACTTCGAGGTTGTCATGAAAACAATATGCCTAAATATGATTGTCAAAAATGAATCCAAAATCATAACTCGTTTGTTTGATTCGGTAATTAACCTGATTGATTCCTATTGTATTTGCGATACAGGTTCCACAGATAATACCATACAACTTGTTCAAGATTATTTTACCGATCGCGGCATACCAGGTAAGATCATTCAAGAACCATTCCGTGATTTTGCATATAATCGCACCTTTTCCCTAAAGGCTTGTCAAGGACTTTCGGATTATGTTCTCCTTTTGGATGCCGATATGGTATTAAAAATCAATCCCGGCCTAGATATTAACGAGTTCAAAATGATGCTAAAGGACGACGGTTATTATTTATTTCAGGGAGATGATAACTTTTATTATAAAAATACCCGTATTGTGAAAAATACGGGAACGATCGATTATTGGGGCGTAACGCACGAATATGTGCGATTTTACGAAAATGCCCAAATCACGAAAATTGAGAAAGATGTGATTTTTATATTAGATGTTGGCGACGGAGGAGCCAAGGCCGACAAGTTTGAACGCGATATTGCTTTGCTAAAACGCGGACTCGTCGACTCCCCAAATAATGCCCGTTATTCATTCTATTTGGCCAATTCGTATCACGATATTGGCGATTATGATAATGCAATTCACTATTATACAAAACGCGCAGAATTGGACGAATGGTTTGAAGAAGTGTGGTTCTCCTTTTATCGAATTGGAATATGTTATAAAGCAAAAGGGGATATACCTAAAGCGATTCACTTTTGGATGAAGGCATATGAGTGTTTTCCAAATCGAATTGAGAACTTGTATGAAATTGTTCAATATTATCGCCTAAATAACCAACACAAAACTGCTTATATGTATTATTTAATAGCGGATCAGTCTCGTAAAAAATGGACGCATCATGATTATTTATTTATGAAGAAAAATGTATATGATTATTTGCTCGATTATGAGTTGACAATTATTGCGTATTATATTCAAGATATTATACAAGATACAAACCATAATTTTCAAAATATTCCTAAATATTCAATGAAAGTAATGAATTATGAAAATGAATCGATTGTACGAAGTACACTGAGCAATTACAAGTTCTATACTCCTGTATTAAGTCTGAGTCATGACTATAGCATATCTTCACTTACAAAATGTGAAGTTGCCGATGGCTACGTGTCAAGTACTCCGTCGTTATGCCTAAACCATCTAGGTGAATTGGTCGTAAATGATCGATATGTGAATTACAAAATCGACGATCGTGGACATTATATCAATCAAGCGACCATTTCCACCATCAACGTGATCACTATTATTGATTTAGTATCCATGACACGTAAATATCAATATACACTGAATCATGATACGTCATTGGATGGACAGTATGAGGGAATCGAAGATGTGCGATTGTTCTCCCATAGCGATGGTACATTGTATTATAATGGAAATCGAGGCGTAAATGGGGGCATTTATGTAGAACATGGTATAATAAATAGTGACAATGGTAGTGTGAAAAGTGGATTGTTGAAAAAATCGGGGCAACATTCCGTAGAGAAAAACTGGGTTTTGTTTGAAGATGGAGACCAAAATCTCAACTGTATTTACAAGTGGCATCCATTGACAGTGGGATCAATCAATGCGACCTACGAGTACACTGTGGAACAAGAAATTGCCATGCCTACAGTATTTAAACATGTACGTGGCTCGACCAATGGAGTGCGGCGTGGAAATGAAATATGGTTTTTATGTCATGTAGTGAGTCATGAAGACCGTCGTTATTATTATCATATGTTTGTGGTATTGGATCGGACAACATTTGCCTTGAAAAAATATACGCGACTCTTCACTTTTGCCAAAGAAAAAGTGGAATATTCATTGGGATTTATATTTAGGGAAAATGAATTGTTGATAGGCTATAGTATCATGGATCGCGAAACCCATTTTGCATATATTCATAAATCGAATATCGAAGCGCTTTTTGTCTACTAAACAATATGATTTAGTGGCGATTCTTTGCAAATACCATAGGTTTTCCGATGCCATTGAGTAATACCGTGTTCTATAATACCATCCCGATGGGTTTTGGTGCCATAGCCCATGTTTTTCGACAAACCATAATGTCTATCCAAAATCGGGTATTGTGCACATAATTCTTCCATATAAGTATCCCGTTCATGTTTGGCTAATATACTTGCAGCAGCGATGCAAGTATATGTATTATCCCCGCCTTCAATGGTTTCAAATGGAACACATTCGATTTGCTGTGTTTCGTCATTGAAGAACGAATGAGGAGTAAAGTCGTTTCCATCCACCAATAACGCATGTTTTTTATCGGCTGTTTTTTCAATCACTTGTTTGGCAGATTCATGCATAGCCATGAGGACGGCTTGGCGAATATTGATTTGGTCGATTGTAGATGCTTCTACATATTCAATGTGCCAAGCAATCGCCGTGGTTTTGATGAGGGTGGAAAGTTCATGCATTTTTTTGCGATTATGTATTTTTTTGGAATCGCACATTAATTCGTGGCGGAAAGAGTCATCTTTAGGTAAAATGACGGCGGCGACATATAATCGACCAAAGAGGGGTCCGCGACCGGCTTCATCAATACCGATTTCATAAATCGTGGGATCTTCATTGCGAAATCGTTGTAGTGGAACTTTAGGAAGTTTTGTTCTAGACATTGTATTATACAATTCCTCTTATGGACACCATATTGTTCAATTTTATTGGCTACACTATTTTCGTATGATATACTATATTCGGAAATTATGAAAATTACACCACTATTATTGTTTTTGATATTATTGGTGGTGTTGGTATTATCTCTAGTATTATGCAAACATTGTTTCGGTGGTAAATCTTCTGCACAAGAATCTTCATCACAAGAAGGATTTGTCAGTTTTGATACCAATACTGCAAGTTTAGATGAAATATCTATTCCTCAATATTCCAAGACTGCCAAGGTGAGTAAATTGTATGATAATTTATATTTTGATAGCGCAAATGGTAATTTGATTGAAGTCAATGCCCCAAATTATGTCGAGGCGGAGAAGTTTTCATTATATGAAGGATTTAGTGAAGGCGCTAGTTCTACACCAACTACCGGTAATAACTCAACTTCTTCACAAAAATCCGAACCATCATCTGTTAAAGGAAATGCATCTGTTCAAGGAAACGCATCTGTTCAAGGAAACGCATCTGTTCAAGGAAATGTAATCACTAGTAACAAGATCGATTATAAAGGTAATTCAATTATTAATATCAATATAACCACCCGTGTAGGTAATTCTACCAAATCGTATAATACGGATTTGAATGGAAACGCAGTCGTTGCAAAAACGACCACCGAAAGTGAAATCAAAAACGTCGTATCATCATATGAAAATTGGACATATACAACTAAATCCAAAAATACCAGTACATACCAAGTATTTTATATGCCATGGGATACGAAAACCTATATGCATATTGTTCGTCTAAAAAGCGCATTTGATAGCGGTGATGCCCAAAACATGTACACATTCAAGTATGCTAGTGGATCAACTCCTGAGATAACCCGTTATATAAATGAACCTATGAAATTGACTTCACAAGAACCAGACAAAGATCCAAACAACAATAAATATGTGGTTGACCCATATTACGATAAATCCAAGAAAGTCTATCAATTAAGTAAATACGTGAAGTTCGATGCATCCAATGGTGAGCTAATTATTCGCTCCAATAACTCCATCACCGTATACAACCGTTACAATACAACTGTATCATACAATACTCCTGATAGTATTACCAACACCAGTTCAAGCATTAAAAGTGTAAGTTATTCGCCATTTGTAATTAGTGATAATTATCAAAATGAAGTATTATACATTCCTGATGGTAAAAACACAATCATTGCATTGTTCCAAATGGATCCTGCCAACAAAGGACAATACAAAATTGCTAATTTGGCTCGATTTACTGAAACTGGTTTAGATGATGGTACAACATCGAATGATGCAAAAGATACAAAAGATGAAAAAGACACTAAGGATAAAAAAGATACTAAAGATACCAAGGATAAAAAAGATGCAAGTGGTAACAATATACCAGTTCCACCTAGTGGATCCGATGAAAATACCATATCTAACTATTATAAATGGTATTGGTATTGGAAATCATCTAGTGAGAATACTGCAAACTCTGCTTCCAAATATTCGGATGATTATATTTTGAAAACTCAAATTGTGCCTCCGGTTTGTCCATCGTGCCCTAGTTGCACCGGAAATGGATCATGTACCAATTGTGGAGGGCAAGGTGGATGTGGAACATTAAATGCAAATGGATCAACTGTTGTGTCTGGAAATACAACTGTTCCAAATATGCCAACTACAAATGCATCGAATTATCAAATGCCTGCGCAAACGATTCAAACTCCTCCCGATGATAGTTTAAAAATCCAAGCGAGTGGATCCAAAGGAGCTCCAAGAGGTCCACAAGGTCCTGGAATTGTCAATAACACCGTTGACACTGCCGGTAAAATCGTGGGCGGAACAGTAGATACGGCAGGTAAAGTTGTGGGTGGAACAGTTGGTGCAGTTGCAGGTGTTGCCAATAATGCCATCAACACCGTCGGTAAAATATTGACCCAAGGACAGGGACAAGGCCAAGGATCAAACTCACTATACTCATCATCTGGAAACACCGGTTCTTTACAATCGGCCGGAGCAGCTGCTATTCCTGGCCAAGGACAAGCAGTTTCAGGATCAACTCCAATTGACAATTATTCACGTTATGGCGCATTAGTTTCCAAAGGATCCAATTTCATTCCTATTACAAGTGACTTCAGTCAATTCGGTAAATAAATGATTATATTATCTATCTAAAAAGAAGAATAGATAATATAAAAATGAACAGTATACTAGGTCGCGAAAAAATTGCCGAAGAAATCAAAACATTACTTGCCAATTTCGATCGGGACCATAAAAATGTCAATTACAAAAAAGGCTTTTATATTTATGGTTCTCCCGGATGTGGAAAAACCCATTTTGTCATGGAACTCTTGAACTCCCTCAATTACGATATTATCAAATATGACGCCGGCGATATTCGCAACAAAGCCGTTATCGATACGATTACCAGTAACAATGTCAGTAATCAAAATGTTCTCCATATGATGACCAAAACACGTAAAAAGATTGTCATTGTCATGGATGAAATCGATGGTATGAACAATGGTGACAAAGGTGGTATTACAGCCCTCATCAAACTCATCCGTCAAAAGAAAACGAAGAAACAAAAGGCGGAAGATATGACATTGAATCCGATTATATGCATTGGTAATTATGGCGTCGATAAAAAAATACGAGAACTTATGAAAGTATGTAATGTATTTGAATTGAAAACACCTACACCCATTCAAATGAATACAATATTGACGACTATGTTACCGAGCTTATCTGATCAATTTAAAACCAAACTGGTGAAATATATTCAGGGGGATATGCGCAAACTGGCTTTTGTCGAAAAAATGGTCAAACAAAAACCCGAACTTTTGACGGAAACCACTATCGATCATATTTTCCACGAAAAATCATTCAATGAAGACGCGAAACATATTACCCAGACATTGTTGGAAACCCATGTTCCGATGGAAAAACACAATCATTTTTTGAACGATAATGACCGTACTATAGTAGCACTCCTATGGCATGAGAATATTGTCGATCATTTGACCAAAGTAGATACATCCCAATCTTTCCCCTTTTATTTACGGATTTTGGAGAACATGTGTTATGCGGATTATATTGATCGAATTACCTTTCAGAATCAAATCTGGCAGTTCAATGAAATGTCATCCTTGATGAAAACATTCTATAATAACAAAATCTACCACGATACATTTTCAAAAAAACGGAAAAAGGTTTCGGAAAATCCCGAAGAAATACGCTTTACAAAAGTCCTTACGAAATATTCGACGGAATACAACAATGCCCTCTTTGTCTTTAATATATGTCAGATTTTGGACATGGATCGGAAAGATTTAGTCGCTTTTTTCCAAGAATTACGATTGTATTATGGCGATAATTTTTATACGCAAAATGATAAGGTAATGGAAGTGGAGAAACTCTTTGACAACAATATTAGCCGTCTAGATATTCGCCGCATGTATCGTTATTTAGACAAAAATGTAAAGAACGATGTGGTGCTGGAAGTGGATGACGATGAATGATTATAAGAATTGATGCAAACTTGGTATAATACATAATAATACGCCTAGTCCTTGTAGCCATGTTATTTTTTCCCTATTGAAAACATAACCATAGACAAATGCCATGATAATACCGAAATAGGAAAGAGGGGCATAGATTGACGGATCTAGCCGAGTTGCAGCGAAAAATCGGAAATAGTATCCGAACAATCCAATCACTGAATTGAGAACCAGGGACCAAGAAAATGTCGAATATTTAGACGAAACTAGGGATCCAAGTTCTCTAAATCCGAAAATAGATAGGAGTATAATACCTAGCCCATATGATAAAAACAAATGGTTCCAGTGATTGGTTGTCTTTAGGCGACGTACCAAGAAATAAATCATGGCTTCGGTTAATGCTGCGGCAATAATCATGAATATTCCTTCAAACCGAAAGTTCTCTTGATGTTTGACAATCGATGACGATTTTTGAGTAGTGAGTAGTATTACACCAAGTGGCGCCAATAGTAATAATGGTGGAATAGATTGACCTGAGAACAATAAGATGAAAAGGGGATAAATATAGAATAAGGACCAAGCAATACCACTATCTAGAAGCTGGAATCCACGATACGATGTGAGAACATGAATCAGGGTAGTTCCAGATAATAGGAGACCATTGGTAGAAAATACATGGTCTAGTACAAATGACCAATCGACAAAAAATCCGGAAATCAAAACATAGGTGATAAATCGTGACCATAATTGGATAGATAGCGATAAGTCAATATTTTTTACGAAAACGGGGTATAAACTCAATAATGATTCGGACAATAATTTTCCGGCGATTTCTAAATACATGGTTTAGAATAAGGTGATATTTTTCTGAGGATGGAGGCAAAATATATACATGGTTTGATCAAGTATATATTTACATGGTTATATGGATTGTCTCCATAATTTTTTTAGTAGTTTCTGGATTTGAATTATCATTTATAATTTCTGGATCGGATTTAGAAGATTCTTCAACAATTACTTGCGGATCGGATTTAGAAGATTCTTCAACGACTATTTGAGGATCGGATTTAGAAGATTCTTCAACGACTATTTGAGGATCCGTTTTTGAAGGTTCCGACAATTCGATACTAATATTTTCTGGTTTAGATACACCATCATCTGGTTTAGGGTTACTATCATCTGGTTTAGGGTTACTATCATCTGGTTTATCACCCCGTGATTGTATATATTTAATGTATCCCTCGGCTTTAGCTAATTGTTGTTGCAACGCATTAATATGTTCTTCTTGTTTCTTAATATGTTGATTCTGTTGTTCCATGGTGGTTTGTTGTTTTTGTAATATTTCGACGATTTGTTGAGCATTCAATTCTTGAGGCGGGTTACCATCTTGTTGTATCATAATTGACATTTGTGATCCAGCTTTCGACATTGCTTCTTGGCGTTGTTTTTCACGAGTTGCATCAATTTCTTTGATTTGTTTTAATACATCGGGTTTCATGGATGGATCGCCTGGTTTATAATTCTTTAATAGTTCATCAATATCGCGCATAAAAAAATCGTAAATGGGTTTCTCCTTTTCAGTGCGAATAAACATGTCTACCGTTTTATCGGATTCTTTAAATACCATATTCGATCCATGATTCAATAGCCGTTTTTTATCAAACGTGTTTTGATCATGTGAAAATACCAAGATCGTCTTCAACGAATCCAATTGGACAAATGGAACTGTATAATTTTTCAAAAAAGCCTTTTCTTCCGCCAATGCTGCATTATTATCAAATTGGGTTTGTTTCAACAATTCGGCGCGGAACGCAAACGTCGCGGCGGTAGCGTGCGTAGGTGAAAAAGGACCACTTTGATACATTTTGTTAATATGTTTGAAATAAATATACATTTCCGATGAACCTGCACACAAAGCAGATGGTACTTCCATTAATCGCGATACTGCATGTTGTACACGTTCAGGTGGATAATAGTCATCATCATCCATATAGACAATAATGGATCCCTTGATGTGTTTGTGCATAATATTGCGTTTTTCGCCTAAAGAAACTTTTTTATCCAGGGAAATATATTTGATTTGAGGAATATTGGAAGCATATATCAAATCGGAAATCTTATCTGTTCCATCATCTACAATGATCCATTCCATACGATCTTTAGGGTATGTTTGATTGCGAAAACATTGAAACATTATTTCGATAAAAGGTCGTCGATTGAAAGTGGGCGTACATACACTGACAAATGGATAATACACTTTGGATTGGGTACTTGACTTACCCGATTTTTTATTTTTACCCATGATTTGTGAAAATGGTATAATAATATTTGTGGTGATTGTTTATATTGATTTTGGACGAATCAAGATAATTCAACAGATTGTTCCAACATTTCAGATTTGGAATAATCATATTATTTGCATCCTTGATATGGTGCACATGAGGAACGCATCGTGAATCCCCGGATCCCTTTTACACATGTTTTTCGGGAAAATCGTCGCGGTAATCCAAACACTTTTTTATCGGATTTACGGATACATTTTTTGGCGGTTTTATTATGGCGACAGCATGATGGTGGCATTGGTTTATATATCTAAAGAAATTGTGTTGCGGTCAGAGCGTTGATTACGGCGTTTGGAACGTTTTGGAAGACTATTGCTTTGGGCGTCTTTCAATGAACTGATACTGATCATACTATCGTCTTCCATGGTGGGTTCGTGAATATCTACATTACGGGTTTTTAAACCGGCTAAAATATTATCGATGTCCGCATTTTGTGGTCCGCGCATTTCAGGTCTTTGAGATGGCGCTTGTTGATTAGGGTTCACAAATTGGTTGTTTACATCAATACCTTCTTCTCTAAACATGGCTCCTCGACTAGCGGAAATATCTGGTCGATTCGATGGAGCTTGGGTGAATTGCATGGTTGGGCGATGCATAGGTGGTTGATTCTTCGTTTCCACGGGTGCTGGTGGTGGTGGACCGCGTGGTTTGTTCTTTTGGTCTTGCATTATATTATTGGCCATGGCAAATCCGGGGGATGCCTGACTCATACTATTGACGGTGGCATCGGTAAACATTTTCATCAATTCGGGACTCTGTTTAATCACATCATTGAATCCAGGTGTAGCAGAAGAAAGGGCTTTGTTGGTGAAATTGACCACGGCGGCACTGAAACCGAGACGTAATAAGAGTGACAATTCGGGTGCCATTTTGCCACCTTTGTATTTTTCATGGAGTTCGGCGAAAATCTCCTCATAACTGTCAATGTCTTCGTTCACTTGTTCTCCCCACCCATCTAGATTCAATCCAAATGGGTCGAATGCGGCATTTGCATATTCGACGGAATTGACAAAGGTCATGAACCACCAACCTTGTAGTTTAATACTGTCCTTTTTACGTTTATCTTCCATAGCAGTTTCATATTCATCCTCAATCTCTTCATAAGATGATTCCATGGTAAATCGCTCACTCGATCGTAAGGCCCCCTTGGCTTGCCAATCTTCCAACTTTTTCAACATTAAACGTTTTTTGCGACGTTTTTCACGTTCGGATAAACCGGAAGATGGTCGTTCAATAGGAATCTCGTTTAATTTACCAAATCCATCCCAGGTATTGGTATTACCTACACTTTCGGCAGTAGCCGCTCCAAGTTTGGAGTCGGTTTCAAAAGATACAGATGGTCCTGATGGTGCCGGAGTATCAAACCCAAAAAGCCCACTGGCAAATCCGGACAATGTTTTTGACTCGGATGATGGAGCAGATGGTTTTGATAAATTATTTAAATCTTTTTCTAATTCATCCAATTCGCCTAAATCCATATCTTTGGCAATTGATGATTTGATCTTTTTATCGTTCATCAATAATTCAATCCCTGATCCAAAATTAGTGGATTTAGGTTCTGATGGACCGTCATTGAAAGAAAGTGAAATAGGTTCTAGGTCGTTCAATTCAATATTGATAGATTCCATACCAGTTATTATGATAAAGATACAATATTTATTTTTAAGTTCTCCGCATAACTAATAATTTTTCGCGATTTCAAATACCAAATACCTTGTAAAAAAGAATCGGCTAAATCATCCCGCTTTACATTGTCCAACGATGGCATCCATTGATTCAATTGGGGATTTTCGGCTAAAAACCGTCGACATATGTCTACACTGTCCTTTTTATGTTGTTTATAATTTGGATTGGGTCCTGTTTCTTCATTGATAGCAATCGCATTCTCGGTAAACCCTTTGAGTTTATTAGCCGATGATATAAACTCGATAACAATGTTGGGGCGACCACGCATAATAAAATACTGTGCCAACATCCCTTGGATCGTTTTCATCCGATTCGCCAATACTGAGATTTGGTTCTCAATGATTACGTGCGTGAGTTCATCTAATCCCACAATTTGGTCCAATAGATTCGCCATATTGCGACCGATAGTTATCAAATCGGTTTCTAAACTGGATTTTGTTTTGACGACTTTGAGAACTTGCATACTTTTTTGTTCAAAAAACTCCAACATTTTTGCTAAAAGATCTTTTTTAGTCGATGGCTGTTTTTCAAATACACTAAATATTCTGTATTTGGTGGCTATTTCCAATAATCCCTCGTATTTCAACTTTTTTAAAGATGGAGACGAAAACTCTTTTTCCGGAATCAAATAACGGGTATCTGCAAGTGCATGTTTTTTACAGAAATAATGGTCACCTTTTTGATAAACCGATTTATGCCCACAAAGTTTGGATGGTTCACCTGATTTCGATTTCGTTTTGAGATGACAATTGCATGGGTAAACTTGTTGCACATGTTGTTGTGGCATCAAATTGAGAACATTCCAATCGAGAATCTGAGAACTGGATGCATCGATAATGCAATAGGCCATGTTTTTAATACCCACATCAAAACTGATAATTTTCATATGCATAAGGGTATAAAAACTATTTTATATTACTTTATAGCAAGTTATATATATCATGAACTTTTTGTGTAATTTGTTTAATATACGATCAAAAAAACGATCACGGGTGCATAGTGTACGTGAGAAAAAACAGATTTTAGTACATACACCATTATACAATCATATTGTGCGTCATAATGGGAAGATTGCAAAAGGTGCAACCGTGATGTATAGCAATGGCAAAACCGAAATGTTTGCCAAAGATCAGATTATTTACATTGCCGATTTGGAAGAAAATGTCTCCGATACAAAATGGGGTAGATCACTCGATAAATTGCACTATGTCTTTAATTTTATCGATTTCAAGCAGTGCATCGAAGAAAACAAAACGTGTTTTATTTACAGTGAAATGTATGAAGTAGAGATATATTTGCGAAATATCTATATGGTAAAAGAACCCGGATGCTGGGGAAAGAAATACGATTGATGGGTTTATGAAAAACGTAGATGCATTTCATAAAACATTTATGGGCGGAAAGTAGGGATCATCTTGCGAGCATTCAATTGTTCACGACTTAAGTATGTTTCCTTTAAATCACTTGATTCGTAGCCAAATGGTTTGGTTTCATCTAAATAAGAAGAGACATAGTATGGACCACTTTCTTTTGGTGATTCAGTAAAACGATTCACATACCCCACATCATTATAAGATTCAATGGTATTGGTTCTCATAATACTAGGGGCATTTTCGGTTAAATATTTGCGGTATTCCCAATTGGTTTTAATACCGGTTGATTGCAATAAATTGTTGTTGGTGACGGCTTCTGGTTGCCATGAAGCAACTAATGCACGGGCATCATCCATAAATGGCGGAACACCCTTGTATAGATTGTGTGATTCATAGCCGACTGCTGATTTAGGAAGTTTACCCATTGGTTGATATGCTTTTAAAAGTTCTTGTCCTTTATTCATAGTAGTTATAATATAATTATATAATTTATGGCTGTTCTTCAGATAGAAGCTTCAAGATTTCGTTCTTTTTCAATTTACTGGCATCACTGACTAATCCTTTGGATATGACTAAAGTTCTCAAGGCAGGCAATCCCCATTTTTTATAGTGATCGACGTTTGAATCTTTATCTTCGTCGGATGGATCTTTTAGTGGCGAGGATTCATCTTCGAGTTTGTTTACTACAATAGGTATTTCGGTTGTATCTAAAATGATATCTTCCGGTATTTGTATTTCATCATCGCCTAAACTTTCAATCTCATCTGCGGAAGATGATGGAATACTGTCTAAAGTTGTTTCCGGTAAATCGACATGGATAATTTTGGTTGTTTCTACTTCAGGTAAAACTTTATCATCTTCTGATTCTGATTCCAAATGATAGTCTGATTCCGATTCAGATTCGTTTTCAGAGTCAGGCTCGTCGGATTCTTCATCATCATCTTCTTCGGAATCCGTTTCGTCTAAAGAATCGTCATCGACCTTTTCCAAATAAATGTTTTCACTTACAGGAGCAGATACAGCTGGTTGAGGGATATATTGGGGTGTACTATCATACGCCCGAATCGATGTATTTTCCGGAGTTGATTTTTCGCCTAAATATTGAGGAGCAGCCTGCATCAATTGCATTTGTTTGACTAACGTATTGATAATATCAAATAAAGAATCACTTCGTTGTTCCAATGCGCTGATGCGTTGTTTAAAGTAATATACCAACAATAAAATCAAGGCAAATGTGATAATTAAACTAAAAAAGATCAATGAATCAAAGAACTTGGTATCGACCATATTTTATACTAGTCGCCTAAATAATAAAGTATATCCGAACGAATTTTTATCAAAATATAATATAAGAGACTCATATGGAAAATCCATCATCAATGACCAACACTTTTTTAGCGCCACCGGCGAACAATGGTTCGGATATGTTTAGCAATAAAAATATAATTATTGTCGTTTTGGTAATATTATTGATTTTATCGTTTTTAGGCATTAATTTATTGGCTATTTTCGGTAATTTGATCCAAACGATTGTAGCCATTTTCGGACCTTTAGTCAATCAAATATTTTCTATATTCGGCTACACTGCTGGAACTGTCATCAACAAAAGTGCCGATATTGCCGGAGATACCGCTAAGGCGGGTATTGATATTGCCGAAGGAACATTGCATTCCGTAGGTAACATTTTGCGCGATGCCAGTAAAGGACATGTCGCCAACGATGCCAAGGCCAGTTTAGATAATGCTTTGAACAATGCCCGAGCACCTGTTGTCCATCCAACTGAACCACCTAAACCAGATGCCCCTGAAAATCCAATCCAAAAACCAATTTCTGCGGGAAAAACAGGTTGGTGTCTAGTGGGTGAATACAAAGGTCGTCGCGGATGTATTGAAGTCGGAGAACAAGATCAATGTTTGTCTGGTCAAGTCTATCCAGAACAGAAATTATGTCTAAACCCTGCCTTATCCCAAAACCCACCATTACCTACCAATCCACCTCCATTGGATTTAGCGCCAAAAAAGTAATTCCAGTAAAATATACATAAATAGAAGACACCATTTATGTATAATGCAAACCACGACCGAACCTCTTATTTCGTGTAATATTTATGCCGTTGAACTGGCGGATAACCATTTTCTAGTACATCCTTCTGTCAAAAGTGAAGAATGTGATATTATACGCGAATGTGCAATTTTATATGATTGGGCGCGCAAGTATGAACCGGTATTTGTTTGTGAATCTTTCTATTTACACCAAGATACACCGATTACCATTGATTATTTTGTTAAAAAATACATGCAAATATATGGTATTGACAATGTGCGCGGCGGTAGTTATTCTCAAAATGAATTGACCGAGTTCCAAAAGAAAGTTTTGGAATACGAGTTTACAATACCTGAAATTATGACGAAGAACAATATTTTCTTGAAAGATTATGCGGCTAATTATGGAGACGAACCTGAAATCGAAAATGCCATAATCGCGATCAACCAGAAATGGTCAAATAAAACAGAATTGTTGCAAAGTTTGCGACAAGCGCCTGGAAATGTGATTATCGATCGCAGTTTCATTGGCAAAATGGAATGGTTGAAAAATACCATGGATTTAATTGTTATGACAAAATCGTACAATCATCAGTATCATACATCCTTCCCGAATATTATGACCGACGCATTTGTGCAACGTTACCAACGCCTCATTCCATGTTTGCAACATTTGTATAAACAAGGTAGACAATTACGAGACAATATTATATTTGAACCGATGATCTATTTAGAACATCCCGAGTTTCTATTTGATGTCATCATGTGTCATTCGCAAACAAAATCAATTGAAGCCGTGAATGAAGCATACAATTCTGCAATAAAATTATACGAGCGGTTTGAATATATGATGTATTTGGTCATTAATCGCAGTGATGAGATGATATTTGATATTGAGAATCCTTAAACGCAATGATGCAAATAGGTAAAATACCCATAGTATGGTAGTATTGTAAATATCTAAACCATGTCGGTGAATATTTTTACAAAAACAACGGGGTTTTATTATTATGTTTTACTGTTCGCATAGTCGTTCTCTTTTGTTTACGTGAACGATATTTACCTCTTTTTTTACATGAACGATATTTACCTCCTTTTTTATCAAATGGATATTTTTTAATTAAAAAATCATAATAATTCTTCCAATTATGATACATTTCACAATAATCATTATTCATAATAGGTACCGGTGTAATATCTGTTTCATTATCTTTTATTTCATCAATATATGTTTCATATGTGTCTAGGTTTGACCCAGTTTGTATAATATATGTCAACGGTTTATAATTATTCAGGCCATTTGGACCTTTATATAAAAAACAATCAACATACACTGTATTCTCAAGTTTTAAACCAATTGCAAATATTTTAACATTTGTTAAATAATTGAAATCTTCATTTTTAGAATATTTGAATGGTGCTGAACCAATAATTATAATATTAGAATTAAAAAAATCTTTATTTTTGTCTTTTAATGCCATAGCAGTATATAGAGATAATACACACCCCAACGAATGCCCACAAATAATGATCTTTTGGTTGGGTTTCATTTGATGATTTAATATTTTATCTCTTAGGTCATTTATAAACTTTTTAAGCTCGTTGTTTGTTTCAATGTAATTTTCATCAAATATATATCCAGTTGGAAATAATATATATATATGATTTGTTTCTTCTGATAAAAACATATAATAATAAATGTTCACAATATTATCTTTGTAGTGTATGGTTCCATTAAAATTAACAGTAGATATTAATTCATAATGTTGTTGGTTTTTACCGATTATTATAGTAGGTGAAACATCTGATGAAATGAATTGTTTTATCCGCGATTTAGATACACATTTTATCAAGTTTTGGGTTTCACTTTTATATATATCACAATAAATATTTTGTTTACAAGTATCATTGGGCAACAATTGTTCACATTTATCTTGTCCATTTGATTTTTCTAAATATTTTTTTCCATATTTATGCGTTACAATATTTTGTAAAGCTAACCATTCTTTGATATATACTTCATCGATTACACTCATGATCAAAAATCTTATAATATAGAATTATATAAAATCAGCGGTTGAAATATAAAAATTAGAAAATTGAAAATATGGATTGTTAATAACCAATAATAATCAACCATTCATAAATATGATAATTATTCCATTCATTTTACAACACGCGTTTTTAGTAATATCTAATATGTCGGTATTATTTGTTGGTACTGTATTATTTCATGTAATTAGCGATACACTCTTACATATTACACGATCATTTATTCGTGTAATATATTATTTATACGGTTTTATAAAAAGAAATGCGAATGTCTTTCTGAATATATGTTATTTACTATTGTTTATTGATATTGTATATTTGATGGTTGTCCAACTCGAAACTATGTTTCTCAAAACTATGGATTTACATATATAATTTCGATTTGATATACTTTTTATTTTATTTGTCTAAGCAACAATTGTTCCATCGAATGCAAATGTCTTTGATTCGGACCATGATGCGCCACCAGTGATTATACAATTATTGGAAATATCAATATAATCACTAGTTGGATTGACAATCAGATAGGTAGTGGGTGTTTCGGTAAAATAATCCGTGATTGCATAATCGTCGTCGTTAATGTCAATATTCACAGTGGTTTTAAATACAATATCGTAGACATAAGGAGTACTGGTAAACAATTGTATATTACCAATTATCAATTCCCCCACATAAATTGTTGCATTAAAATTGAGAGAAGCATCTGTATCACTTTTATGTATGGTAAATGATGTAAGATTTGTTGTATCATAGGTTGGAACAACATAATTTGTCAACGTAGTATCATTGAGTAGGACATCATTATAATAGATATCACATTCGAATGTGGATACACTAATGGATACATCATTACGACTAAAATCTAGATCGGATTTGTATTTGATAGTATTCAATGTCCCCGAAATGTCAATACTGAGTGGTATTGTCATTGAGAAATTATACACATAAGCATCAATGGCATCGCGAATATATAGTGTGGAAAAAGAATTGGATTCTTCATCGGTGGTGCAAAATATATTACTATTGCCATCGATTTCCCATTTACTGGTATATGTGGTTTCTGTTGAAATGTAATTTTGACCATTTTGAGTATTTGCACTAGATGATGGATTATAGAGTGGAACTGATGTATCGTTGTACAAATATTCTACCGGCCCAGGAACATCAGAAGAAGAAGTGGGAACCAATAACAATGGATTGTCGCATACATTTGTTGTGCTCATAGAATCAGAAATAGTTTGCGTTGTACCTTTGGCAATCAGTGCGAACTTTTCTTTTTTCGTTAGATTATTGGTTTTCGTATTGGATGAAACTGCACTATACTGTAATATTTCGGCTTTGCGTCGCATATCTAGTTGTTTTTGAGTATAGGTCGAATACGGTGACGATTGAAGTTCTAACCGCAATGGTTTGATTGTATTTATCCTATTTTTTCGTAATTGTTCTAATACTGCGCAATCGGTGGTTGTCATATACATTAGCCTGGCAAAAAATTGAAAATATTTGGACCCCTTGGAAACTATTTAGCAACAACACCGAAATATTATTTTCAAAACCGATTTAATAACAAAATATACTTAGTATATACAATACAGAATGTTTTCCTCAAAACTCGTATTACTATCGCTTTTCGCTTTCAACACCGCAGTTTCTGCCAACTTATGGGACCGTTTCGAGAATTGGGCGAACCAATTCAGAATCAAGTTCCGCGACGATGCTCATATGGTACAAATGTACAAAAACTGGGCTGAAAATGATAAACACATTGAAAACATCAATTTCCAAAACTTAACTTACTCATTAGGTCACAACCAATTTTCCGGTATGTCCACTGAAGACTTTCGCGAATATTTAGGCTATTCCAAATTATTTGGCGAAACATCTAACTTACGTGGTGCATTAACTTCTGAAACTGTAGGTGCAGGTGATTTGGAAAGTCTTCCTAAATCCATCGATTGGGTTGAATTGGGTGCAGTAACATCAGTCAAAGACCAAGGTCAATGTGGATCTTGCTGGAGTTTCAGTACCACCGGTGCATTAGAAGGTGCCTATTATTTAGCCAATGGTCAACTTGTCAGTTTCTCAGAACAACAATTAGTTGATTGTGACAACTGGAAAAATGGTGGACGTGATCATGGTTGCAATGGTGGTTTAATGGACAATGCATTTAACTGGATCGGTAAGAACGCCGGTTTATGTACCGAGTCTGGATATCCATATGTAAGTGGAACCACTAAGACTGCGGGTGATTGCACCACCAGTTGCTCAAAAGTCAGTGGAAGTAGTATTGCTAGTTTTGTTGATGTTGAACCATCTTCAGATGATGCAATGATGACTGCCGTTGCAAAACAACCAGTTTCCGTAGCTATTGAAGCCGACCAAAAAGATTTCCAATTCTACAAGTCCGGTGTATTTACATCAGCATGTGGAACCAACTTAGACCACGGCGTGTTAGTTGTTGGCTATGGTACTATGGATGGACAAGATTACTACAAAGTAAAGAACTCATGGGCTTCAACATGGGGAGCCGATGGATATATTTACTTGGGTCGTGGATCATCATACAATAATGGCGATGGTCAATGCGGTGTATTATTAGAAGCCTCTTATCCAGTATTATAAATAATATAAATATGTGTGCATATTTATCTTATGAAGTTGCGTTTAGGTAAAATCATCGGTGAATCCGAGCCTATCGTTCGAATCCCCGAAATAAAAAACTTGTTATTCAAATGTAAAAATGTAGAAGAAATTGTTGCAATCCTAGATACTTATTCCCAATTTCGAAAATACAAAAAAACATCAACTTATTATTACATACCTTATGATATTTGGGTTCAACTTACCGCTGTAAATAGCCGCGATATTATCATGATCGATGATCAATTGGAAAGTTTAGGATATATTTTTCATTATAATTGTAATTCATGTCCTTACAATGGTGTAGGTGTTCGAATCAGATAATACAGAAAATAAAGGTCTGTAATTATTTCGAGCGTTTTGTTTTTCGATTATGACGTATTTTATTATTTTTAGCACTGCATCTTATACCGCCTTTTTTTGTATTTTTTGTCAGTAATTTGTATCTAGCATGTCTTGATTTGGCATAGTTCGCATTTTTAATAATTTTTATATCAATACCCGTCATTATACTTTCGACGGTATCATTTTCAATTGGTTCACAAACGTGTAAACCTTTGTCATCGATTTCGTTTAGACCAAAACCATCCGGTGTAATAGAATCAATTAATTCTATGATAGGGTTTCCTGGATGTTTTTGTTTCAAATCTAAATATAAATCTGGTGAGGCTAAACCGCATATTGGAATATCATCACTATTGTCATCAAATCGAATACCTTGAAACCACATGCGATAAAACACTCGTAAACATACAACAACGTCTATCAATGCATTGTGTAATGCAGATTCTCTTGGTGCATAACCAAATATTCTAAAATATGCTTGATTTAATTTTGGCATTTTGGGAAGAGGAAGCGGTTTTTTAGATAAATCATAATATATTTTCACAAAGTTAGTTGCTTTACATGCGGTACAATATATTTTGTCTGTATTCATTATTTCTTCAAAGTGATTTGTTTTTCCAGTTCGTGTACATTCTGCCAATAACATATCTACATCAAACATTGCATTATGTCCAGTGACAACGTCCGCGATTTTAAAATCTTCCATAAATATATCAATTGCTTCACTTATCATTTTTCTTTCAGATTGTTTCAAACCTGCTTCAATTGCAGTTTTCACAATTGGATGGGTAGTTTCTAAGAAATCTGCATTTGTAAACTTTTCTGGTATATTTATATACATATCTTGTATTACAGTTTCGTGAGTATCACTATCATATAATATGTAACTTAATTGCACAATGTATGGCCATGTTTCTTTGTAATTTTCCCATAACTCTGGATTATTTTTTAAATCCATTTTAGGTTTATTAATTTCAGTTCGGATACCATTCAATCTAGTATTATATTCATTCCATGTTTCCCATATACCATGTTTTTTAAGTGGTGAATGATCAGATTCGTTAAATTGAAATGGAGGTAATCCAGTAGTTTCCGTATCAAATGCCAATATTTTTACCATATTGTATAATATAGTCCTCTAAAACTTCTTATCTAAATAATACAGGATATGGATTCTGTATTATACCGTTTACAACTTGGTCGTTTACAACTTGGTCGTTTACAACTTGGTCGTTTACAACTTGATACAGTTTACAACTTGGTCGTTTACAAGTTTGTTGTTTACAACTTGGACATGTACCATGAAGTCGATAAATAGCTCGTGTTTTGCGATGTTCCACTTACCACTGAACTCAATGCACTATTTTTGGTGTTTGGTCCCCACATTACAATATTATTGATTTCAAATACATTCAATGCGTGATTGAAATATTGCAAGTTGGATAAATTGCCATTAAATCCGAGTTTACTGTCGCACACATAGACATCATTATAGTTTTGTTTTGGAACACTGGTAAATGTAGAACGTGCTGAAATCACACCATTCACATAGACATCCATGACCTTGTTTTCCATACGAACTGCTAAATGGAACCATTTTTTCAAAGGAATGTGATCAACATCGATTGTTTGACTCGCTGCACCATCGACTGTATCCATCACAATATGTAAATAGGCAGTTGTTTCCGTAGTGCCTGTATTGTTTGGATCAACTTTTTTACTTAAATATACACCAGGTGCATTATTTATCGTCGCAATACCATATGAATCGTATGTATTATTGCCCTTGTTGAAAATGTGCTGATAATAACCATTACTAGCATCTACTGACGAAATATTCAACCATACTGACCAGGTAAACTCAATACCGGTAGGTTGATTACTCGATCTTAATAATGGAACTGAATTACTGTTGGCTGGATCTTGTGAAATAGTTACGTTGTTTGTTCCAGGTATCATACCTTTGACTAAATAAGGATTGTTTGATGATTCTGTAAAATACCCAATCAAATATATGCCTAAACGTAATAAAAGAACAAAGAAAAAGATGACAATAATAATAAAGGCAAAACGAGCAATCAATGTATTTGATTGTAAAAACTCGGTACTAGCGTCTCCTACACTTTTGGAAGAAAACTCGTTAAATGTATTGGTAAGACTATCTTTTAAGCCACCAACACTGGTTGCGGCATTATTATAAGTACTTGATAAACTATCGCCGACGCTGGATAAGTTTTGGGAAATATTTCCCAAGGCTTCTTCACCATATTCTTTCATTTGACCAAGATTATTCATAGCGATGGATTCTATTTATATAATACTACTATAAAAATAGAATTGATGTTTGTATTATTTTATCCCACTCTCCCTAAAATAAGGTAGAATACTCCGATCCATCTTTGGTTATGGCAGCAGTAACACCATATGATGAACCACTTGTGGTTACACCATTTCCTGACATATACTTGGTCCAAACAGTTTGTGGATCCAATGGGAAAGCATTGCGAACAAAACCGGTTAAATATGCATCAAAAATACCAAAATTAATACCATATGCATCAGTGACATAGGCAACATTTGGTAACTGTTGGGAAGTCAATAATTTTCCGTCTAAATAACAATCAACAACGGTATTATCGACACTAATGACTACATAGACCCATTTTTGAATAGGGAAGTTCTTGGTTACAACAATTGGTGTGTAGGTGGATGTAGCTGTTTTAATTGTGCACGTCAAGGTAGGGGAAGAAGCGGCTAAAGATAATTTGACAATTGGATCGGTGCTACTTGTATTTGCATAGTAAATATCTTTGGTAACTGTGTTATTCCAGGTATTTACACAAATCCATGATTCATATGAAAATCGTGTAGATGATGAATTGGTTATAAATGAAGATGTCGATGCAATTGCCGAATTGGAATTATTCAAGTTCAATATAGTCTCTTTTGTGACAGCCGATGATGATGATGAACTCTTGGTACGAATCAAGAAAAATACTAAAATAACAATCACTACAATTAATACGATAGTTATTGTGTCCATATACTTTATCGAAATATAATATTCTTACATTCAAAATGGTGGATTTTGTAAAGATAATATATTATATTTTGTGGCAATTTGAGTGTCTGACAATGGAATACTATAATAATTGATGTTGCAAATTGCGCCGTCTAAACCTTTGTCACTACCAATTGATATCACATCGGTTGAATTGTATGATGGCATATTTTCGCCATATTCGACACTTCTTTCTAAAGTTCCGTTGATATACACATCGACTTTAGAATCAAAGAAATTAAATGCGAAATAATTCCATTTTTGGTTTGGAACACTTACTGTAAGTGGTTTATCGTCTCCGTTGTTTGAAACATAAATCAAATAATTGTCTGCATTTTCGGCACGAGTATTGCCACTCGAGTTTTTATAAGCAATACGTGGTTTTCCATTACCATAATCAAATATTGTCGTCTCATTTGCATAAGATGCAGTCGATGATGGTTGAATATTTAAGTGTATCCACATATCCATTGTATAATTTGGATTGTATCGCGGTTTATCGACTGAACTTGTAGTATCATATTTGGGTATAGCCATCAACATCTTGTCACTATTCGCAATAACCATCCGATTATTTAAAAAGAGTGGGGTTTTTTGTATACTCGCCTGATTTTTAGTAGTTATTTTATTCATCAATTGTGGATAATAGATATAAAACAATATCAGTAATATTTCGACAACAAAGAGCAACAATACCGTATTGGGCGTAGTTTTGAATTGTAGAAACAAATAGTCAATGAAATCATTCAGTAAACAAGGAATATAAAACAACAAATTGGCGAAAAAACCGGGCCAACCGGTCATTTGTTTTAAATCACTCGCAAATAATTTCACTACCATTGCTAAACCGACAATCACTATGGCGAGACCTAACCATCCCGCGGCACGACTACCAAATGCTGCTGTATCTGGACTCAAATTATTTGTATAATACACAGCTACTGCAATTATAAGCGCTAGTATTCCTCCACCAAACATAAGTAAATGCGGAGAATTGGATTTAAATAACGGCGATAATATGACAAAACCCACTATAATAGGAATCAGCATCAATACGGTATAACTATTGAAGTTTTTGGTAAGTCCTTTTGTATCACGTGCGGCTAAAAACATAATAATACATATTGCTGCCGCGCCTATTAGTAAGAACATGTTGTTTTTTATACAATCTTTCATACTCGAAAAATCAATGTTTGGTTGTTTCATATTGGCTGCAGTTTCCTTACCATTTTTCACCGATTCCAATATATTGGCTTGTATTTGAGACGAGAATGAAGTCCAATAAATATACATGGCCAAGAGGGATTGATAAATCGTATTATTAAAAACTTTCACATCCAAATACATGAGTAATGCTGCTAAAAATACAAAGAGTCCCATAAATCCAATAACAATACCAGTTTTTTGACCGCGACTATAACTGCTAAACGCGTGCATACTTTCGGCAATGGCTGTAAACATCATGCCTAAAAGTGTTCCAATCCAAAAGAGTGCAAATATGTATGATAATAACATAATCGGATTCATCGGTTTCCCAAACAACCAGGCAAGTAGGGGGAAGAGTGCAAATATAAAACCGGTATTGAATCCATTCTTCACTTTTTTCGGTAATTTATGAACGGCTTTTTTAATTTTTGCATAGACATCAGTGAATAATCGAGGTAATTTTGGTAGGGGTGGATGTTTTATAAAAGCCCCGTCATCATTTTCATTTTTCATTCTTATATATTCATTATACATTGTTATTATGAATATATTATAAGTTCTCTAAAGCCGTTTTTTCACCGTGACAATCGCGGCATAATGCGACTAAATTGTCAACTTGATTGCTTCCGCCATATTCCAACCGGACTTTATGATCTACTTCAAACCAAGCCGGTAATTGACGCGCGCATTTACCACAATGCCAATTTTGACTTGCAGCGACGAACTTTTTTTTCGTTTCACTTACCGATCGTTTGGTAGCCTTTGGTGCACCACCTACCGAATACGCATTAGGACGGACTTGTGGCATGGAGGCCACTGGATGATTATAATATGATGATCCCATATTACTATTGTTGCTAAATCCGTGTTTCGCTGTAAAATCCAAAATAGGGGAAACCACCATGGCCGCATTTTTATCGACGGGCATATATTTCAAATATTCATTCGATGTGCTTATGATTTTGTGGGCGTAAAGGGGATTTTTCTTGACTAACCAGTATAATACAAATGCCCCGAACGCAATCCCCGCCATCTGGTAATATTTCTTTCCAGAAAGCGCCATTTTCAAATATTTACCATCACTGTATACATTGGCCATTAAAAATACCGTAATAAGAATCAATACAATTTCGAACCGCATCTAGTTATATTGGTAAGAGAGATTTTTGCATCTTTCCGAAATCATGTATAATACATGTAAACGATGAATATCATGATCAGAATACAGACCGCATACAAATAATGTTTTTTGATGTGCAACTTTTCGGCTAAATAGATGGGTCGGGGTTTGTAGTGTGATGTATATCTTTCCATGGCTTCATCAAATGTCAATTCTTCTTTCCCCAGTTGGGCATTGATTTTGTTGTGAATAAAAATGACCCACCGAATAAAAGATTCACGTTTATCTAAATAAGGCGATACTGGGTATTTATCTAAAAGTTCTTGGAAATGGTTGCCAATATCTTCGTTGGGAATAAAGAGGGGCATATTTTGAATGGTATCGTAATATTTGCGTTTGGTCACTTCATTCGCAACTGGTGGATAAGAATGTGCAATGGTGTGTAGAAAAAACCAATAATGAGGTCCCCAGACATTTGCATCAAAGATCATGATTCCTAAAACTATATAGAAACATTCGAATATAAATGATAGAATAAGTCGCACATGGAAGATAATCATTTTTGTAATAATTGCGGGAAGCAGGGACATATGTTTCATCAATGTAAAACTCCCATTACGAGTTTTGGTGTCATTGCTTTTCGATTTAATCGTAATAAAAAGACGGATAAATCGCCAGAAGGTAGCTATGAATATTTGATGATACGTCGCAAAGATACTTTAGGCTATATTGATTTTATGCGGGGTAAATATTCGTTGAGTAATCCATCGTATATTTTAAATATGATGAAGCAAATGACCGTAGATGAAAAACTTAAAATATTAGAACATTCGTTTGACGAATTGTGGGCGGATTTATGGGGATGCGAAATTGCCACGAACCAATATAAAAATGAGGAATTGGTTTCCAAAGAAAAGTTTAATCATTTGAACAAAGGTATTGTGATAAAAAACCAAGTAATATCGTTGCAAAGTTTAATTGATGATAGTGCCAAATATTATACATGGGTTGAGCCGGAATGGGGATTTCCAAAAGGCCGACGTAATTATAAAGAAAAGGATTATGAATGTGCATTACGCGAGTTTAGCGAAGAAACTGGGTATGGGTCATCGACGTTAAAAAATGTGCACAATATACTACCTTTTGAAGAAATATTCATGGGATCGAATTATAAAACATACAAGCACAAATATTATTTGATGTATATGCCAGATATATTACCATTGCCAACCGAATATGAGAAAGCCGAAGTCAGTGGAATAGCGTGGAAAACTTACGACGAATGTTGCGAATCTATAAGGGTATACAATTTAGAAAAAATACATATTATTACCAACATAGAAGCTTGTTTAATGAAATATAAAATGTATTATTCATAATCAAGTTTATAATATCATACATAATTTGTGATGGTATTATATAAAAATGTCTACATCATCAAAAGGGCCCGTGGAAAAGGGATTATCATTGGATTTTTTGGATGCGAAACCTGAAGCAGTGGTTCCGCCCAAAAAAAGAAAAACGGTGAAGAAAAAAGTTGAAAAGGATGATACTGATGAAACTCCTAAACCTAATGAAAAATTGCCGAAATGTCCCAAGGGAGAACATCGTGATCGAAAAACACGTAAATGCGTACCCAATAAAACTGCCGAACCAAAACACGCAACTACATCGAGTGGAGAATCATTTGCATCCTATATTGCGTCTACGATAAAACCTTTATTTACGATTCATCCAACGGTGATAGATAATAAGAAAACGATACTTGAGAACTTAGGATCTGCACCTGTTGTAACAAATGTAGAATCAGAACCTTCAACGCCATTTTTAGAATCTGTACTACCCTTTACACCCATTGTAGAACCAGAACCTTCAACGCCATTTGTTAAAAACGTAGTAACCGAAAACGTAGTACCCCAACCAGAAACTGTAGTAGCCGAAAACGTAGTAGCCGAAAATGTTGACAAACCCCAAAATCCGATTCCGGAAACACAAGAAAACCCAGCAGGACAAATATATGATTTAGAAAACAATGTTGATCTATTGAAAAAAGAACGACAAGAATATGAAAACAACCGGAACGCCGCCGATGAGTACGATTTCTTGTATCCTGAATTGGATGATCCGAACTTCAATGTCAAAATCGCCAAACATAAAGAGTTTAACGATACGAAATATGACGGAACTTTACATCCAATCGAACAACAAGCGGATATCATGTGCAATGCCCGTTTTGAACTCTTACCTCATCAACTCTTTGTGAAAAACTTCATGTCCTTACAAACACCTTATAATAGTCTATTGTTGTATGCCGGATTAGGTAGTGGCAAAACATGTAGTGCCATCGGTATTGCGGAAGAAATGCGCGCTTATATGAAACAGCTCAATATCAATAAACGTATTTTAGTAGTCGCTTCTCCCAATGTCCAATCCAATTTCCGTCTCCAACTATTCGACGAACGCCGTCTACAATTGATCAAATCAGGTGATGATGGTATTTGGAATATAGAATCATGTGTCGGGAATAGTTTGTTGAAAGAAATCAACCCCACCAATTTAAAAGGATTGTCGAAAGAAAAAGTCGTCGCCGCGATTAAACGTATTATCAATGCCAATTATTTGTTTTTAGGATACGGTCAACTCAATAATTTCATCTATGACGCCCTCCATCCAGAAGAAAAAAAATATAAAAAAGGGACTCGCGAACGGGTTGGTGATAAATCCGCGCTAACGAAAAAACAATTAGTATCTAAAATCCGCGAACTCTTCGACCATCGTCTCATTATTATAGATGAAGTTCATAATATCCGTATTTCCGCCGACAATGCCGAAAAGAAAAAGACGGCCCTTCTTCTCATGAAAGTCGCCAAGTATGCGAAAAATCTACGTATGTTATTGTTGTCCGCCACTCCACTTTTCAATTCTTACAAGGAAATCATTTGGTTAACCAATCTCATGAATGTCAATGACAAACGCGCTATTATCGAAACCAACGATGTGTTTGACACCGACGGTAATTTCAAAGAAGCAACTGCCGACAAGGAAGGTGGTCGCGAATTGTTGATGCGCAAACTGACAGGATACATTTCCTATGTTCGCGGTGAGAACCCATATTCTTTCCCTATGCGTATTTACCCCACCCAATTTGCATCGAAACATAGTATTACATCCATCGACTACCCTACTATACAAATGAATGGAACCCCCGTCGAAGAATCGATTAAACATATTCCGATCTATGTGAATACGATTGGTTCCTACCAAAAGAAGGCTTATCAATACATGATTGAGAACATGAAAGAGAAATCCTATGATTATTATACAAAATATGGTCAATATCGTAATATGCCTACTTTCGAGAACATGGATTCATTCGGCTATACACTCCTACAAAATCCTCTTCAATCCCTAAATATGGTGTATCCAAATGATAAATTAGAAGTAATTAGCGATGATATTGATCCTGATGCATTGATTAGTTCTATGATTGGCGAAAAAGGGTTGTCCAACACCATGAATTATTCCGAGAAAACGGAGAACTATTTACCTATGCGCTATAATTTCGATTATAAACCCGAAATATTGGCGAAATACGGACCTATTTTCAAAATGACCGACGAAAAGGGGGAGCCCCTGTTGGCAAAATATTCAGCCAAAATCGCGGAAATCTGTCGTTGTGTTCTCAATAGTACTGGAATTATTATTATTTATACCCAGTATATTGATGGTGGCATTGTCCCCTTGGCACTTGCTTTGGAAGAATTGGGTTTTGGTCGTTATTCGTCTTCGGCGAATGCCAAAAACTTGTTTGCGGGTCAACGAACTGAACCACTGGATGCATTAACGATGAAACCGCGATCCAAATTGGAGGAAGGAGTCGAGTTTCATCAAGCCAAATATGTGATGATCACTGGTGACAAGGCATTTTCACCCAACAATGCAGCCGATATTAAACAACTCACGAATCCAGAAAACAAATACGGTAAAGATATTAAAGTGGTTTTGTTGTCGAAAGCAGGTGCCGAAGGTCTCGATTTTAAGAACATTCGTCAAGTCCATGTTCTCGAACCATGGTTTAATATGAATCGTATTGAACAAATCATTGGACGTGGCGTACGCAATCTCAGTCATTGTCAACTTCCTTTTAAAGAACGGAATGTCGAAATCTATTTACACGGAACACATGATGCCGAGTCTGAAGAAGAAGCCGCCGATTTATATGTCTATCGTCTAGCCGAAAAGAAAGCCGTCCAAATCGGAAACGTCACACGTGTAATGAAATCGGTTGCCGTGGATTGTATTTTGAATCATGGACAAACCAATTTTACACAAGAAATGATGGGTCAGGAAGTCGAACAGACTCTGGCAAGTGGTCAAACGATCAAATTAAAAGCGGGTGATCGACCACATACCGAAATATGTGATTACATGGACAATTGCAATATGGTATGCAGTCCAAATGTCCAAGTTCGTAGCGACGAAATCATTACCGACAATTATAGTCAAAACTTTGTGCAAATGAACCAAAATATGATATTGCAAAATATCCGCAACTTGTATCGCGAAAAAACCACGTATGAACGAGATTCGCTTTTTGCCGCGATTAATATTGTCAAACAATACCCGGTTGAACAAATCTATTATACATTGAGTTATTTGATCAATAACAAAAACGAATATTTGACCGATAAATACGGGCGTTTGGGTCATTTAATTGACAAATATGATCCAAGTTCTCAAAAAGCTTATTATTATTTCCAACCAGTAGAGATCACTGATACATCTATATCGAATGATGAACGTAGTCGCCCTGTAACTTATCCACGCAAACGTTTTGTCATGGAAATCGATAAAACAATCAAGGAAACTGATACTGTCGAAAATAATACTGCAAATACAAACTTGATACCAAATCGGAATCCAGTTGCTATTTTGGAGAACATTGACACTTATATTTCAACGATTTTCAATACCACAACGATTGCCAAGGGCGAAAAGAGTTGGTATAAACATGCCGGGAAAACATTATTTATGATGAAAAATCCTGAAAATAGTGTGCACCAAGTTCTCAATGATTACCAAATAAATGATGAAACAATTCGCAAAATCATGACGGATCATATTCTCGATACCATGTCCTTTGATGATAAAATGGCGCTCATTTCCTATTTCTATGATAAGGTTGATCATCCAGCTTCTTCCAATCCATATATTAAAGAATACTTTGAGAACCGACGTCTCAATTTGTTCGGAAAAACATGTATTATACTGATGAAGGAAGATCAATTGGTAGTGATGGTTCAAGAAATCCGTGGCGATTCGAGAACTTGGAATGAAGCAGATAGTGAAGATTTAGAAGATTTACAGGATCAAGTTCTCAATTATCGTATACCATTGATCCCCCAAAAAACCAATTCATTGGTCGGATTTATTACTCTCTTTGTTTCTCCGAAATCAAATACTCGGGAAATGGTATTTAAAATCAAAGATTTCGACCAAAAGAAGAATAATATCGGTGCTCGTATTGACGATGCTGGTAAAGACAAGGTGATCAAATTGCTAAACCGTATGGTGGGGTCGCCTATTTACAATGATGAGAACACGCAAAATATTTCCCAATTAGGCTTGTGTTTTATTTTGGAAGTATTGATGCGAATCTTTACATTAACTGGTCGCAATGAAAAAACATATTTTTTCAGTCCGGAACAAACGGCATTAAGTAATGTGATCAAAGGATCTATGCAATAAGTTCAAAAGCGACCACAGCGTTTAGGACCCGTAATATACTTTTTTCGTAATATCAAAAAGTATATTCCTAATATATACGATGCAAAATTATACCATGGTTCTCCCTGTTGTGGGGTTATTATTATACGGAGCCATTCGAAAATATATAAGGAATAGTATTATCGATAAATTAGTGATTTTATGTGTTGTTTTGTATTATACTTTTATTGATGTGAAATATGGATTGATTGCATCATGTCTCCTTGTGATACTTTTAGCGGTAGGTATTCATCACAACACACACGTTGAGGGATTCTTTTTTGATAATGAAATACAGGAAACCGAAAAACCCGATTATGATCAACTTAAAAAAAACGCAGTGATCCCGTTACATATTTATCAAACATGGCATACTAAAAATCTACCCCCTAAAATGCGCGAATGTGTTGACAAATTGAAACGTGATAATCCCGACTTTACACATCATTTATTTGACGACGACGATTGTCGCAAGTTTATTCATGACAATTTCGAACCCGACGTATTAGATGCATTTGATAAAATGATACCCGGTGCCTACAAGGCGGATTTATGGAGATATTGTATATTATACAAGAACGGTGGAATCTATTTAGACATCAAGTTCCAATGTCAAAAGGGATTCAAACTATTGGAACTGTGCGACAAAAACTATTTAGTACTGGAACGCCCCTTTGCCGGAAAAATAAATATTGCCGATGAATTGAATATGGTAAATAGTCATCATTATTTCAATAATATCTATAATAAAATCGATACCAATATTTGGTATGACCGTCGTATTGGAATATACAATGCGGTTATGGTAAGTGAACCACAAAATCCAGTGTTGTTGAAGTGTATCCAAAAAATTGTCAATAATGTAAATACCAAATATTATGGATATAATCCATTGTATATAACCGGTCCGGGATTGTTGGGCGACGAATATTTTGCCGGAGATTATTCAAAAATCCGCGACTTTAGTTTGTTCAATAGTTTGAATGGTGATTATATCATTAATCGTAAAGGTATTGTATTGTCGCAATATCCGGAATATAGAGAAGAACAATCGAAATATAGTCCGAAACAATATTATCAAAAACTATGGCATGATCGCAAAGTTTACGCGTAAAATTGATTCTTCTAAGTGATATAAACAATATGTAGCAATAATATATAATTTTATGGAAGCAACGATGACCGAGAAGAAACCCGTCGATAACAAAGTGTATGGTGTATATTTGAAATCGCTTTTGACATGCAAGGTTTCGCTAAATATCAACGAAATCGGAAGCAATCTGAAGCAAAACTTGGAGAAAAAATTGGCGGCGAAAATCGAAAACAAATGCAGTGCAGAAGGATTTATCAAACCCAATTCGGTATCCATTGTATCATACTCTTCTGGAACTGTCAATTCAGCGAATGTTGATTTCCAAGTTGTCTATGAATGCATGGTATGTAATCCAGTCGAAGGTATGTTGATTGAATGCACTGTTAAAACCATAACTAAGGCGGGTATTCGCGGAGAAGTCGTAGATGAAAATGGAACAATGCCAGTCACCGTATTTGTGGCACGTGATCATAATTATAATGATCATCGATTCCAGGATGCGAAAGAAAATACCAAGATTTTGACAAAAGTGATTGGAGTCCGTTATGAATTGAATGACCCATATGTATGTGTTATTTCGAAATTGGCGGATTACCGGGAACCAACAAAACGCGGTGGTGAAAATGAAAAATTGAATCTATTGGAGGGAGAAAATGTGGTATTTGATTTAGACGACTTTGATGATGACAATGGAAATCAATAAATTGAAAACAATATATAGATAAACAGACACTATGGGTATTGCAAAATGATGACCCATCTGGAAAACATAAAAACCAAAATCGAGAAAATGGAGAAACACCAGCATATTGAAATCCTGAAGTTTCTCAAACAAAATCCCGACGTTGTTTTGAATGAAAACAAAAGTGGCGTGTATGTGAATCTTTCTTTTTTACCCGAAAACACAGTCGATGAATTGACCAAATATGTGGATTATATTGAAACCCAGGAAAATGCACTAGGTTTTTTAGAAAGTCAAAAAGCCAATTATAAAAACACATTCTTTTATGGAAAAGAAGATAAAGACCAAACACTATATTATAATAGTGCAAGTGCGAAATAATGTTAAATCGGATTTTTTATCCTTATAAAAAATTAGATAACTTGAGTGGGATTATGGGTTTGAGTCCTTTCATGTTTACTTTAGAACGATTGGTGACGTTTCCACCTAAATTAATCAAAGATGTTCCTGAACCAGAAGTATTGTCTATGCCATCTAAAATCGTGGAACCTATCATTCGAAAATCAGTGGACCAAACGATTCCATCGAATCCAAATCTATTAGAAAAACCGGCTATTATTTTTACCGACCGTGTAGTGAACATCCGTAAACCTAAGGTGGAAGTGGCTGTCCAACCAAAAATAGAGGTGATTCCACCAAAAATGATGGCAATGGTACCCAAACAAGCGACGATTCATTTACGATCGTATATTCCAGACAAACAGGATACACTTTTTTGGGCGATGTATATTGCGAAATACGGTATGGAAAAATACATCAAGATTGGCAAAAAATATGGGAATGTAGAAATTGATCGCAAACAAAAAATGATGGAATATTTACAAGAACATAAAAAGTCATTGAAGTGTTTGAACCATAAAATGACCAATATTGCAATCCAAGAAATGATTGCGGCGATTCTAGCCAATCGCAAAACGACTCTTTCATGTTTGGCAGCATTTACGGTATATTATAAAAAAAATATTATAGTGAATAATGAAACGAATCCAACTTATATGGAGTGCACATATAATGACGAACCACCAATCATTTTGACGTATAATAAATACAAAAAATACGGTTTGGTCGAAACTGTTGACGAAAATATGGTCCAACAAATCCGCGACGAAAAGATTTGTATGGAAGCGCACGACAAACCAATTCGTGGGATTTCGCTCTATACACATGACGAATTGCGGGAAATTGCCGAAAAAATCCCATCCATCGTGGCTACTACCGGTTGGAGATTGTGGAAGAAACCTGAACTCTATGGGAAAATATGGCATGCATTACAGTGGCAATAAATATATGGTCCTCCCACAAAATTGAAGATAGATTGTATAATAAATAATATATGAAATTACTATATATCATATATTATAACCATGAACACCGAAAAGGAAGAATCGGTAAAGAATGCAACGAAAGATTTTGAAACGATGGTTGCCGCGTATTTAGCAAGTAATCCAATAAGAAGTGTCGGTGGAAAAAGCGCTGAATTGGAAATCCGTTTTGGAACCAATTCAAAACAGGCGCGACCAATTTCAAAAATCGACTATGAAAATGTAGTGAAACAATTGTATTCAGCCGGATTTACTTGCGGAGATAGTCGCGGTCTTCATATATTACGTATTCAAAATGAATATTTTGACCAACGTCGTCAAGAAAAAGTCGTCTCGAATATTCGTGCAGAAGTTGTCGGTATTGATTTGATTCAAGGCTATTGCAAACATAATGATTTGAATAAATTGATCAATGATCCAGCCAATATTACGATCAGTCATAATAAGTTCAAGTTTACTCAAAAAACCCAACCTACTACGGAAAATGGCGAACGTATGAGACCAGTGGATTTATTCGACTACAATTTCCGTATGTCATATCAACTGGAACAAGACTTTTCAGTAAAAGCACCGGTTGTACGAAGTATTTTGGACAAATGGACTGAATCGAAAAAATTATTTAGACATATTAATCGTGTTCGATTTGCCCATCCCACTTATCCCGTTTTCGCCGATATTAGTATTGTCAAAGGGTCACGCAAATCGGGCAAGGCGCCTATTCCACAATATTTGATTCAAGATGCCGGTGTTTTCCAAAATCCCGAGACTTATGAAATTGAATTGGAAATCGATAATTCGCGCGTAGGAATCGGCAGTGAATATGATACTGCAGCCAAATTAATGGATGCAATTCGTAAATGTGTTCGTATTGTATTGAGTGGTCTACAAGGAACGAATTATCCAATTGCCTATTCTCAACGTGAAGCCGTTTTACAAGACTATATGCGGGTATTATACGGAAAAGAATACAATGAACGTCGTGTGACCAACGGCGATTTTACCGGTCCATCATCCAATACGTTGCAAGTGAAAAATCTATTGAAAAATAACGGAGAAATCAATATTCTAGATAATTATACCGTGACCGACAAAGCCGATGGTGAACGCAGGCTATTGTTTATCAATGAAACTGGCAACATTTATATGATTGATATGAATATGAATGTCATATTCACTGGTGCGGTTACCAAAGATAAGGTATTGTATAATACAATTGTGGATGGTGAACATATCAAATATGACAAAAAAGGAGAGTATATCAATTTATATGCGGCATTCGATGTCTATTATATTCATGGTAAAAGTGTCCGCGAATATGCCTTTATCCGCGACGAAGGCGATGAAGAAACTAGTAAGAACAAGTTCCGTCTGTATTTATTGGAAGATATCATGACTCGTATGAAACCAATATCGGTTGTCAATGTCGGTAAACCCGAGGCCGAGGTATCATCTTCCGTCTGCGATTTCCATGTAAAATGCAAAAACTTTTACGAAACCACGAAAAATATTTCGATATTTGAGCGATGTGCCAATATATTATACAGTATTGATCAAGGACTCTATGAATATAATACCGATGGTCTCATCTTCACCCCATCAAATTGCGGCGTGGGTAGTGATAAAGCAGGTGTTGCCGGTAAAATCACCAAAACTACCTGGGATCGTTCTTTTAAATGGAAACCATCCAAGTATAATACGATCGATTTCTTGGTTTCTGTAAAAAAGGATCAGACTGGAAGTGACATGATCAGTACCATGTTTGAATCCGGCAAAGGATTATTGCAAACGGTCACCCAATACAAAACATTGGTTTTGAAATGCGGATTCGATCGCAAACGACACATGTTTGAGAACCCATTCGAAAGTATGATTAGCGATGTTTTACCCAACCAAGAATATGACAATGAACATCAATACGAACCCGTCGATTTCAAACCCACGAATCCATATGATCCAGAGGCTTGTTTCTGTAATATAAAATTATTGGAAGGCGAAGTCATGAAAACGGAAGAGGGTGAGAATATTGAAGACAATACCATTGTTGAGTTCCGGTATGATATGGATTTGGACGGATATTGGAAATGGGTTCCTCTTCGTGTTCGTTATGACAAAACCGCGAGTTTGCGAGCGGGTCGCAATGAGTTTGGCAATGCTTATCATGTGGCTAATTCGAATTGGCACTCGATTCATCATCCAGTCACGGATAATATGATACGTAATGGTCGTGATTTACCAGAAGTCGAAGAAGACGATGATGTGTATTATAATCGCAGTAATGAAAAAACCAGCACCCAAGCATTGCGCGATTTCCATAATTTGTTTGTCAAGAAACGTCTCATCATGAGTGTATCGAAACGAAAAGATACATTGGTTGATTTTGCGATGGGAAAAGGCGGTGATTTACCAAAATGGATCCGGTCCAAATTGGGATTTGTCTTTGGTGTGGATATTTCACGGGATAATATATTCAATTCATTGGACGGTGCATGTGCGCGATATTTGAAAGCGGTTCCAAAAGGTTCGGATGTTGATTTTCCAAAAGCCATTTTCCTTCATGGAAACAGTAGTCAGAATATTCGCAACGGATCGGCGTTTACTACCGAAAAGGAGAAAATGATTGCACGAGCCATCTTTGGTCAAGGACCCCGAGAACGTAAAGAATTGAAAGACGGAGTGTATCGTCAATATGGAGTGGGACAAGACGGTTTTAATGTATCGTCATGTCAATTTGCATTACACTATTTCTTCGAAGACAATGTATCTTTCCATAATTTCTTGCGAAACGTCAGTGAATGCACTGCAGTCAATGGATACTTTGTGGGAACTTGTTATGATGGCAAAACGGTATTCAAGAAATTGGCGAAAAAACGAAATGGAGAAGGGGTGGCTATTATGCGACAAGATCGTAAAATCTACGAAATTGTTAAGAAATATGACCAGACTGGATTTCCAGATGACGAATTGAGTGTGGGCTACAAGATTGAAGTGTTCCAAGACTCGATCAATAAAACCTTTGCGGAATATTTGGTCAATTTTGATTACTTGGTGCGTATGATGGAAAACTACGGATTCAAATTGTTGACATCTACTGAAGCCCAGAATATGGGATTACCAAATGGATCCGGTTTATTTAGTGAACTCTTTGCATACATGGAAGAAGAAGTTCGTCAAAACCGTAATGCGAAATCTGAATATCGTCAAGCATTTGAAATGACTGATGACGAAAAATGGATATCATTCATGAACCGGTATTTCGTGTTTCGTAAAATACATCATGTGGATGCGGACAAAATATATAAACAGTTTGTATCGCGTCAAATGTTGGCTGATAAAGAAAAAGAAGCCACTGAAAATGTGATTCCATTAGTTCATCAGGTAGAAGAGAAAAATGATGCCGAGAAAAAGATTCCTAAGGTTCGCAAAACAACCAAACCTAAAATTGTGTTGGATAAATATAGTCCAGTGGATGATACCGATCTTCCAAAAAAAGAAGACACAGTGAAAGAAGCAGTGATTGCAAAAGTGGACACTACGAAAGAATCAGTGATTCCAAAAGAAGACACTCCTGTAGTACCGCCACCAACACTCACATTTGGAAAAACGATGACTATAAAAAAAATAAAAAAATAAACACCTTAAAAATATGAATGCGTATATGTATTCATATTTTTTATACAATCAAATCACTTCCACCATAAGTTGCTAAGAATGCTTGTACTACTTCGACTTCTAAATCATCTTTAAAGTTCTCTTCAATTTCATCGGTTGTTGGTTTTCTATCATAAATACGCTGAAATGTCTCGACATAATCGACAATCTTTTTCTGTTTATCTTTCATTTGTTGTGCTACTTCGAACGCTTTGCGCGCAAACTCTTTTTTCATATCCTCTTTTTGACTCTGTAATTTAATTTCGTCTTCTTTTCTTTTTTGTTCTGCTTGTTCTCGTCGTTTGATTTCATCTAATTTACGCTGTATAATTGCTTCACGATCCATGAGTTCACTATTAATAATATCATTATCGCATGTTGATAAGTTCTCTAAAATATCTTTTGATCGGTCATATAAGTTCTCTCTTGCCGATACTATAATATCACATATATCCGGCTTCTTTAATTCATCATATCTTTTACGGGCTTCACTTCCGGGTCTACCTGAAAATGTCTTATTAAACTCTTCTACGATTTTGATGGGAATCGACGGACTCGTTTCCATTAAACGGTCAAACTCTTGACGATTCATTTTCAAAAAATTGGCACAATCCAAACGTTCATGCGGCGCTTTTGCCAATTCAATACGAATATTACGCGCAAACTTATCCCATGAAATCGCCGCTACACGATGCGACTCATTCAATTCGGATATTTTCAAATATTGCTGTACGGTCGTTAATATACCAATGGCAATATTGATGGTTCCAATGACCATGGGAGCAAATCCTTGGTATTCTAATGGCAAACTGGTTTGCGCAAAGGATGCGGTTCCAGTAATGGTCGACAATGTAATTGCCGGTATTGTAAACCAGGCATGCATATTGGAATATTTTTGGTGTGCCCGGGTATTTAGCCATTTATAACACTGGGCAATATCGCACCATTCTACCATTATCATTTCATTTTCTACTGTCCATTCGAGTGGTTTCAATGGAGGTGACGAATTACTCGCGGTTTCGGGATCTTTTTTCTCGGGATTATTATTTTCCGCATGTTTATCGGTCATACTTCCCAATTAATATATATATAGGTGAGAACTTATTGTCATTATGGTCCGTCGCCGCCAATACGTTGAACATTTTCTAACGCACTAGCATCGGGTTGTTCCAATACAATATTTTCAATCGCCATCTCTGATGGAGCCGTCGATGAATCGTCTAAAAGGGTCTCCGCTTCCAAATCAATTTCGAGTTGCGCACGATCCATTTCATTGTTTTTCGCCAACTGACCATTGGTCATCATATCTTCGTCGACTTCGATTTGGAACCCAGCCAATTTATTATACAATTTCGTTAAATATTTTTTGTGTGAATCGTGAAAAAACGACAAATAGTTCATGTATAAGGTGTATTGTTCTCGAATTAACATATTTTCATATTCCAATGTGTGCATAAAGTTGGTGATGGATGTTCCTGCACGAACGTTGTTATATTGGTAAGTGGATTTCTCCAATTGGTTGTGGTATTCGTGAAGTTCGAAAATAATTTCTATAATACCTTGATGAATAGCGGAAATCTCTTCGATTGTGAACTCTTTGAATGGTTCTAAATCTTTGTAGATGGCGTATTTTTTGTTTTCATTGATGGTTTTTAGCGGGAATCCCTTTTCACGTGATTGCATGACAATGATATTATACAATTTATAATAATCGCCGTACATTCGGTTGTTAATGAGAACAATGGACTTGGAAATGTCATCCATTTCGTTGGTTAATATTTTATATTGAAAATAAAACGCGTCGAGACAAAATAACATGATCTTTTTGTTGTTGTTTTTCACGAGTTGTTGATAGGTGGATTTCAGATCATTGAGTTTTTGTAGGAGGACGGTTTTTTTATCCATAATATCAGTATCGATTTCGATGATTTCTTGGAAACATGAAACAAGTTTATCCGCAGTGAATGAATGTAAGTAAGACATTATATATTTTACTTACATAAAAAAGGTTTTATTTCGTTTACTGAAAATAATATTTATGCAATTGATACATCCATATAGAAATAACCTTGGTCCACATCTTCTTTCACAGAAAATGGTGTAAATCCTAAATGATTGTAAAAAGAACGTGATGTGTCGTCCCAATTTTTCAATTCAATGCGCGATAAACCATACTCTTTGGTAATTTTGTATAATTTTTCCAAAATCATTTTACCCAATTTGCATGCATTTTCCGGTTTCCGTTCCACTTGTAACGTGCAAAAGTTGTCCAAATAAAGAACGTTTTCATCAAGTCCGGATTTGGAAGATGTTATATAATATTGGGCTAAACCGGCAATCAGTTCTTTCGGTTTAGCATCTTCGCTGCATTTAGTCATCAAAATTAACCATTTTCGATTTTTTCGTGTACTGGGGTATTTTTCTTCGGCATTCTTTTCATATTGCAATTTCTGTTTAATATTGAAGTTGCTAAAAAGTCGACACATATCAGTTTTTGGTTTTGCATTATTTATTTGTTTCATCAGTTGTATTCCATGTTCCAACATACCATCTCGATCTTTGATATGAATTATTTGATGTGGTTCATAATGATTGGAATCATAGAGAACATTACACTTATAATGGCTCAGATCTTCAAAATCGACAATTGTTGGATCATCAAACATATCTTCTATGTGTTTACTTTTACGTGATTTGCGCGGTGATTCTGATGATCTAGATGATTTTGACCGTTTTCGAGTTGACATATAGTATATATGCATAAAAAAGGTTGTTTAGTTTACAGAAAATAATAGTTATAGCCTTTTATATTTTTATGGGTTTTGTTTTATAGTTTTGCGAGATACTTTAGAAATAGGTATAATACTTGGTTGGAGCAGGAACGGGTGCACATCCAACAGTCGACCAGATATCGTTTTGAAGAGATGTATAATCATCCACTAGATTGTATCGAGGTTTTGGAACCATTGACAATGCTGATGGATATTGATCGTGGACTTGGTAAATATTTTGAGAATTGGTCCAATTTGGTAAGGGAGGCTTTGACAATTCATAACATAGTTTTTGAATATCATCTACTTTATGCTTTGGATCTTCTAACTTTACAAATCGTGATGTATCATTGTTATGATAATCGATTCCACCCAAATATGGCATCTCAAACATTTTTTGAATAATAATGTTTTCCAAGTTTTTGTCCATATATTCTTGTACACGTTTTTGGATTTGTTGTTCCAAATCATTGTTTTCGTATTGTATTTTAGGAAACTTGCGATTCACAATGTCTGTCCATGATGGTTGATCATTCGTATCATATACAATGTCTCCTTTTGTTTCTTCTTCTTCGACGACTTCTTCTTCCTCTTCTTCTGCTGCATCGTCATAGTAATAATCTCTTTGATCTCTTGCAATATAGTTTTTGAGTTCCCAATAGTTTGGTGAGTCATAGACTAATTGATGACTGCCATTGTCAATAATATCTCTCCATACTTGTTTGGCATGGTCAGTATCATACAATTTCACTAATAAGAATGCGAATGCATAATGGTAATTGTAATTATTGATTCGGTGGCGAATATCAATATTGATGACTTCTCCTAAACCAAATGATGTAAATGTGGATTTCATCATTTGACTGGTAACTTGTGGTAAAATACGAGGAATGAAAATACGGACGGTATTCATTTTGTTAAGCGCTTTTGGTTTTTGATTGTTTGTTTTAGGTGATACATAAAAAGAACAGAAAAAAGCATTTCAATTTTGTAGGGAAACCAAGGTTTCCCCTACGACCCCTTCCTTATCAGAGAAACTGTGGGTTCAATGCCCTACGACCCCTTCCTTTATATCCGGGATCTAATGCTTACTTTCCATATCCGTGTATGTGTTTTGTAAATGTAAAGGTGTATCTGTTCTATAATTTCTAATATTATAATACATGCCATATAAGTAGCAAATATATACAAGAGTGTTTTATCGTAAACTGTATTGATCAATTTCATTTTAGGTGCGTGGTTGTTTTATTTTACTTTATTTTTTCAATTTTACAGCGAGTCTAAGTATTAATATTCATAATGATACATCATCATCTGATTTTCATTATAGTAACCTTCTGGATAATAATATTCTGTTGGTTCAGTATAATAACCATCTGTTGTTTGTGGATAATAATACTCAGTTGGTTCAATATAATACCCATCTGTTGTTTGTGGATAATAATACTCTGGTTGATATTCATAATATGACGGATAATATGTAGCCATTGGTTGCATATAGGATGGAGGCAATAACGATGGTAATACTGGTGTTGCTGGTGGCATATATACAGTAGGCGCCATAGTCGTTTGGTTATTCATTTGCATTTCCAACATCGCTATTTTTTGTTTCATCATTTGAAGTTCTCGGCGCATTGTTTTGGTTTTAGATCGTAATTCGCGGTTTTCTAGAATGATTGAGTGTTCCATGATTATTGTTTTGATTGTGTGCAAAATGAATAGGTGTCTAAATAACTTTCAATTTTTTCGATTTTCAATATCGCAAAATTGATTTTTCACATAAATCATGTATATATTATCATTCCAACCTATGATAACCACGTATACATTCGTATACAATTCCTCTTATTTCAATGCTATTTATGAATGGTTCATAACAAATGTGTATAATACTTTGTTTTATTGGTATTATGCAGTACAGCGCAATCCATTTAGTACACCATTAAGTAACGTCATTGGACATAATACGATGATTCGCCCCCCTTTGTTCCAGACGCCAGAATGGAACTTGCAAGATAAAATCGATCTGATTGACGCGATCATACGCGTTCGCCCTATTGGAACGATTGTATTTGCATTGACCCCCAATAGTACCTATTATAATCTTGCTGAAAATTGTAAATATGTGATTGATGGATACAACCGCCTTTGTATTATACAAGACTTTATCAATAACGAGTTTCCTTGGAAAAATTATTATTTCAGTGAACTTACCGGTGATCAAAAATTGGGATTTTATAATTACAAAATCTCAATCCAATTCGAAATAATAGATAAAAATAGTATTATGCCTATTCGTGGTGATGATTCACCTGAATCAATTATTTCATATTAGGAACAGTGTCTCCACTGAAACCGGCTAACATGAGTAAAAAGGGTAGAGCCACAACGAACCAGGCAAAACGAACATATCCTTTTTCACATAACATATTCAATACCCAAGCCCAGAAGAAGACAAATGCCAAATTGATAGCTACCGCAATAAAAGGCAATCTACATAAAATCGCGGTTAAACATGATATTATACCTAAAGCAATATAGATTAGAGCAGGACGGCAAAACTCGGAAAAACTAGCCATGTGGATTAGATGATATACACTAGGACGATATAAATATTTATTGGTGATTATCATATAGAAACAACCATCATTAGTATTTAACATGGCGCCTAAAAAGCACAAGAAGACCGCAAAAAAACCACCATTACCTCCTAAAATCCCGGAGAACTTCGTAGTCCTAGTCAATGATTTTGTAAAAGATTTGACCACCACATTTCCCGAGTTTGCTCACTTATGGGAAAAATGGTCGAATCCAGAAATGTCTCACGAAGAACAACGCAATTTATTCGACTATTGTTTAGCCGTTTTTCCGGAACGTTTTTTCGATATTTTATATCAAAATGAAGATATTTTTAAAGCCGATTCCGAGTTCAATACTTTTTTCTTACCAGGTGTCGATTTCAAATTATTATACAATTGCGAAAATGTTTCTGAAACTACCCGCAAGGCGATCTGGAAATATTTACAGGTATTATTGCTATCCAGTATCAATTCCGTAAAGGACAAGGCTAATTTCGGCGATACGATGAATATTTTTGATGGTGTAAACGAAGAGGAATTGCAAAGCAAACTCACTGAAACACTTTCCGGAATTAGTGATTTTTTCAAAAATACCGAAGGTTTTCAAGACGGTCAAGAAGAAGGACAACAAGAAGACGGCGAAGAATCGTCTAGACCAAAGTTCAACTTTGAGAACATGAACATGCCGAATGCAGAAGATTTACATGGTCATTTAAAGGGTCTATTTGATGGCAAAATCGGTTCTTTAGCAAAAGAAATGGCGGCGGAAATTGCCTCCGAGTTTTCCGATGTTTTAGGCGGAGAAAACGACGAATCACGTTCCGCAGGTGATGTATTGAAAAATATCATGAAAAATCCCAAAAAAATCATGGATTTGATGAAGACAGTTGGTGCAAAACTAAAGACGAAAATGAATAGTGGTGATATTTCCCAAGAAGAATTGATGAAGGAAGCAAGTGAATGGATTTCCAAAATGAAAGATATGGGAGGGGAAGCCGAATTGGGGGAAATGTTGAAAAATCTTACTAGACAAATGGGTGGACTAGGAGGTTTAGGCGGTTTAGGCGATTTGGCCGGATTGGCTGGGTTAGGTAAAAATATGAAAATTGATACGAATGCATTAGATCGTATGACCAAACAACAAAAAATGAAGGAACGTATGCTTGCCAAATTAGAAAAACGTCGTGCAGAAGCCCAAGCACAGGCTGCGAAAAACAATCTGTTGGCTACTGAAACTCCTAACAATTTTGTATTTAGAACAGGGGACGGTCCTCAAGAAAAATCAATGCGTCCACAAAAAATCGAAACCGACGTGGATGCACTTGTAAAAGAAATTGAGGGAGATACTCCAGCACCGGTAGTTAGTAAATCATCCAAGAAAAAGAAAAACAAAAAATAAATGTATTATATAAAGTGATGATTTCAAAATACATTCATGTTCCTGTATTTATAATGAGTCTTTTGATCGGATTGTTTATCGTTTACTTGCATATGCCTGATTTACGCAAAATATACGTATATCCTACTCCGGAAAATGTGGATTTATTGCAATATAAAGACAAGGCTGGAAATTGTTTTTCTTATAAGGCAGTTGAAGTTGGCTGTCCGAAAAATGAGAATCAATTAGCCAAAATACCTGCACAAGCGTAGTGGGCCTTTGGAAAGCATAGCGGGCCTTTGGCAAGCGTAAAGCACTTAGTGCGACAATAAAGCACTTAGTGCGACAATAAAGCACTTAGTGCGACAATAAAGCACTTAGTGCGACAATAAAGCGGGCTTTTGGCAAGCTAAAGCACTTAGTGCGACAGTAAAGTGTAGCGGTACAAGCATAAATCACGGATTCATGTCTAATAGTATATTATACATGAATATTGCCAGATTATTAAACTCCGCAGTGGGTAAAATTATTATATCAATTATCCTTGGATTAGGTTTAGCAACAATATTCCGCGAAGTATGCAATGAACGCAATTGTATTCGGTTTAGCGGTCCCATCATTTCCGAAGAAAATGTCTATAAACACGATGGAAAATGTAGCAAATATGTTCTCGAATCCACCAAATGTAATACCAATAAAAAAATAATTGATTTAGAAAATATTCCCGAAAAGAAAAAACTCTACGGGATCTTATAAAACTTGCGTAAAACTATACAATCTTTAGCATCATACTATTGTATAGTTCTCAATATGTCCGAACAAATATCTACGACCCGTATTTCGGATTTACCAGAAAATATTTCGATTCAATCCATCAATACTCGTCAACCACCGGCTAACGAAGCCCCTCCAACTTATACCCAAATGAATGTGCATCCAAACCCTTATGGTATTTCAAACCAAGGGGCAGTCATGCCACCGCCTCAACATACATCTGGTCAATATGGCACGGGACAACAACAATATGCAATGCCCCCACAACAACCACAATATCAAATGGGTCAACCCCCAAACATGGGACAACAAAATATGGGTCGACAACAAATCGACGCTACACAATACAATGCCTATTTACCGCCAGCATCTGCCACAAATGAACCTCAAGTGCGTCTACCATCCCGCGATATTCCCATGGAGACATCTTCATATATGCAAGATGAAGAAATCCAACCCAACTATATTCCCAAACCCAAATTGAATGCCGATTATTTGCGCGATTACGAAGAAACCGCCGACATAGAATTGAAAACCCATAAACAAAAGAAACATCGTGAAAGTATGATAGATACTTTGTTGACGGAGTTTCAAGCCCCCATTTTTGTGGCGATCCTCTTTTTCATTTTCCAAATGCCAGTGGTCAATTCTTTATTGTACAAACGTTTGTCGTTTTTACCGATTTACAACATGGACGGCAATATCAATTTCAACGGTCTCTTGTTAAAAAGTGCGATTTTCGGCGCATTTTATTATAGTATGAAAAATATCATCGATTACATCAGTTCTATTGCTTTGTAGATATGACATAAAAAGATCGCATGATATTATCTATATCTCACTACTTCATATGGCACACCATTTACCATATGAAATTATCAAACACATTTTAGAATATGTGCCGTCTATCGATATTCGTCGCCATTTCGGTATTATACGAAAATTGAAACCAAATCCAGCTTTACAAACAGTGTGCTGGTACAAATCTACAATGATTGATGACGACTATGTATGTTACCAATTGTATAATGAACATGCTTCCATAAATCGTGCGGCAGAATTGTTATCAAATGATTTTATTTCTATGTCTTACAAAAACACGCCTGACGGATTCTATTATAGATGGATAATTTATCGTATCAAGAAAAAGCGCAATCTAAAACTCATCGAAAACAAAACATATTATCATACCGGGTCGCTTACTGATTATTATTGGGACTATTTGGAATATGAATATACACGTGTCTAAGATTTTATTTGAATATTTCCATAAAACGAACTTGTTTGGATTTTTTGACAGTAGTGTTTTTGGCTCGCTTTGGTTTTGGTTTTTCTTTTTCGGTTACTGATTTTTTGGGTTCAGTCGGTTTGGCATTTTCATTGCGAACCATTTCCGGAATATATTTCAAAAACCACATTTCGTAATCACGCGTACCACGTTTCTCGGCTAACTCCTTATATTTCTTGGTTTTTTCCGCACGAATATCTTCTAGACGCGCTTGTTTGCCATAACACGAAATCGCAAATCGTTTCAATAACCCTTTTTGTTCGAGACGGTTTTGTTGTTCTACGTCAAATAAATATTCTGCCATACATAAAATACGATCTTTGTTGAAATATGGTAAATCTGCATAAATAAATGCCAAATAAAAAGACAACATGGTATCGATGGTGGCGACATTGATCTGTTTATCGGCAATGGTAATTGTATTATAGTTATGGCATGCAATGGGTTTATAAATAAACGCTACGGTTTCTTTATCGACCAAGATTTCAATACGTTCTGGAATCAATTCACCAATGGCTTCGTGTCTGATTTCTTTGCATTTATCGAATCCCGCTTCTTTCAAACTTTCCAAAACAATCAATGCACATGTATCAATATCTTCGGATAATACATCAAAATCGGGGATTTTTTTTACATCGCGACTACGTTTGGATGGCATATAACGACCATATAAAGAGGTTGCATATCCGCCAAAAAAGATGACTCCTTGATCGATCAATGTATCACGCAGCGTCAAATACAATTTTTCCGACCCATTTGAGTCATGTTCCATAACACGTTGAAAATCGACGGTGGCACAACTATTGGTTTTCAATGGATAATATTTGTTCAATAATGTCAATCGTTTGAGAACTTTTTCCCATCGTGAAACATCTCCCAATGGTCGCGACAGTTCTAGAAACATAGACATACGTAAAAAGTTGGGTGGGGCATATTTAATACCGGCGCGGGTAATGCATTCTTTTTGGATGGATTTATAGATTTGTTCTTCTAAATGGGTGATATCGGCAACGGGAATGAAATTAACAAATACTTTGAATGTTCCATGATGCATACCTGATTTGGCTTCGACTTCGGTATAACCGGCATCGTAATATATATCTGCCAATTCTTTGGCATCTTCTAAAGCATGGTCGGAAAAGAAATCGTAATCAGGGATTTCCACATCCCGATTATAGAATTGGGCAAATGAGGGTAATATGTTATTGATCGCTGTACCGCCATAACAAATCCGTTTTTTTCGAATCAAAAAGGTTTCCAATATTTTAATAATTTTCTTGACATCTTCACTATTGGCGATCTTGGCACCGACTACGGTTTCATTTTCATCAACCGCTTGCCGTAAAATAGCCAATTCACAATCTTCGAATGTCATTTTTTCAGCACATGCTGGATTTTTTTTATGGTATGTTTTCATATACATTATGAAAACATTTTCTTATTTCAACAATGAATAATCGATCTTTTTGGTTTTCAAATCTTGCTGTTTATCATTCAAATATTGGATGGCATATGCCATTGGAACAATACCTGCTTTGAATGTATCAAATAAATCTTCACTCATTATCATACCATCATCTTTTACATAAGCCCTTACCATTACTATTTGTATACCATAATCGGGTATGATTGATGTGATTATGGGGCAAGGATATAATTCTAAATTGTCTGGTTTTATCATACCAATATTGGTTAGATCCGTTTTTTTGGCATTGTCGGTGATTGTTGGTGGATTTGTTTTGCGATTTTCTAAATCCCCGTAATTGTATATTTTCCAAGAACTACCACCGGTTTGCGCATTGATGTAATTGGCTAGATCTGGCGATTCTGATGACCAAGATGAATTGAGTATAGTGTCCATGACCAATATCATCTTTCCTTTTACATCATTTAAGGAGGTAGAACCATTGACGGTTTTTGCGGATCCATTCGTGTTCAAATACCGGCGTTCAACTGTAACATATTCGTTTAATAATGTTGCCATTTTATTATATACGCCATTCGATGGTTGTACACGTAAATGTATAAAGAGTGGATCTTGAGCATTCGGAGTATTGGTATCGAGAAATGCATTGGTAGTAATCGCATTCAATATACTGCTCAAAGTCGCCTTATTGCGACCAATGGTTTCTCCTCCTTTTGAATAGACGACGACCAATCCATTTTCCGAATCATCAGCGATTTCTAAATCCAATACCCGATATCCACGAGATAATACAAACTTGATGGCATCGCCACTTACCAATGATCCTGAATATGCACTATTATACGATCCTTTCATACAATATTGTGCTAAATCCATACCACTTCGTTCGGAAGTAATACTTTTGATAGAAGTGGTTGGCGAATACTTTGATTTCATTGTTTTCACTTCTTCTTGAGCCGCAGTAGTTGCACCTTCCACTATTTTCATAGCCAATATTTGCCGACGTTTCAATAAGAGTCGACTCATGACATAAATAAAAATAACCAAAATCAATACTATTAATAATAATCGAAATACGTCCATATATATTCTATGGACAAACAAATATAATAAGAAAACAAAATAGGATTGTATACTATACATGGCAGGTGGATTACTAAATATTATTTCAGAGGGGAATATGAATGTTTTTCTAACGGGCAACCCTACGAAAACGTTCTTCCAATGTGTTTATTCTAAATATACTAATTTCGGACTGCAAAAGTTTCGGATTGACTATGATGGATTGCGAGAACTTCGTACCACGGATCCGTCCGTTTTCACTTTCAAAATACCGCGTTATGCCGAACTTTTGATGGATACTTATTTGGTTGTCACGATACCGGATATTTACAGTCCATTCTATCATCCATGTGATGATAACAGTGATCGATGGGCACCCTATGATTTTCGATGGATTGAAAGTTTAGGAACTCATATGATCAAAGAAATCACCATCACTTGTGGATCTCTTACCTTACAAAAATATTCCGGCGAATATTTAGCCGCCATGGTAGAACGGGACTTCACTGCCGAAAAAAAACGGCTATTTGACAATATGACCGGGAATACGCCTGAATTGAATAACCCTGCATGTGCATATGGACGGATCAATGCCTATCCAACATCCTATTATACCGAAAGCACTGTGGGTGCGGAACCATCTATTCGCGGACGGGATTTGTATATACCCATCAATACATGGTTTACACTCGATTCTCGATGTGCTTTTCCCTTAATATCTTTACAATACAACGAGTTGGTTATAACCGTCACCATGCGACCTATCCAAGAACTATTTCAAGTACGTGATGTGTTTGATTCCGCCAATGAGTTCCCGTATATTCAACCCGATTTCAATCAACAACAATTCCAAATGTACCGATATTTACAAACACCACCGGCAGTCGATATTTCACCGGCGAATTATGGAAACAAAACCAATACTTGGAATGCGGACGTGCATTTAATATCAACTTATTGTTTCTTGTCGAAAGACGAACGCATTTTATTTGCCGCCCAAGAGCAAGTCTATTTAGTGAAAGATGTCTTCGAATACAAGTTCCAAAATATAACGGGATCCAAACGGGTAAGTTTGACCTCAAATGGAATGATCGCCAATTGGATGTGGTATTTACAGCGCAATGATGTCAATATGCGTAACGAGTGGAGTAATTATACGAACTGGCCGTATAAAAATCTCCCTCAAGATATTGGAGTGGCACCACAATATACACTTGATAGTTCAGTGACTCCTTATGGTCCTGGAAAAAATCCAGACGGCAAAAATACTGGCTTTTTCACCAGTGGCGATTTTTATACGGAAAACCGTAAAGAAATATTGGAAACCATGGGAATATTATTGAACGGCGAATATCGCGAAAATGTATTGACTCGGGGAATATACGATTATATTGAAAAATATACACGCACTCCCGGATTTGCCAAAGAAGGTATTTATTGTTATAATTTCTGTCTGAATACGAGTCCTTTTGAATACCAACCATCAGGAGCGCTCAATATGAGCAAGTTCAAAAATATTGATTTAGAAATAACGACTTTTGTACCTAGTATCAGTGCTGATAAGGCGGCGTATGGATATATATGTGATGTGAGTGGTAATGTGATTGGTGTTCGCAAATCGAATTGGCAACTCTTTGAATATAATTACGATTTGACGCTGTTTGAAGAACGATACAATGTATTGTCTTTTATTGGTGGTAATTGCGGTATGTTGTATGCACGATAATATATAAGAGTATTATAAAGATGACATTTAGTATAGATAAACCCATGGGAAATATTCACATAAATATGGATGGGGGACAACCAACGGAAAAGGAAATAGATGCTACACTAACCAAAATGGAAAAAATCATCAAGAAAAAGAAGGGGAATTATAAAAATATGGATCTTTTAGAGAACATTTATGAAGATGATGATGCCGATAATGAGGGTGGTATTCTCGAATCATTACAAGAGTTTGAAAAGGAATTGAACAATATAAATGATTCGATGAAAGAGATAACACAAGAAGGTTTTGATAATAATCAAATGTTCGATAGTAAATTGTATGATTATAAGAAGGATTATGAGAACATCATTACCCCCGGTAGTATTTTGCAAGGATCGTCATCATCTTCGAATAGTGGTAGTGGTGGTGGTTCCTCCAATAAAAATAAAAAAAACAGACCTGCTGGATATATACGTAAACAAAATCGTTTAGGTCTCTTAGAAAAATGGTTTGGTGCTATACCTTATAAGAAACATTATGAAAAATGGATTGGAAAACCATTGGCGCAAAAAAAATCAAAAAAGAAGAGTAAAAAGAGTAAAAAATGTAAAACATCATCTGCTTCAAAATATATTGACGAAGGAATATCATATGTTCGTTGCATGATTAATATACCTAGTCTATTATTTTGGTTTCTAGCAGCATATATGTATGACAGTTTTGATCGCGATTCGAAAAAACCGGTTAAAAACGGTGACGATGTCATTTTAGTAGCAAACCAAATGTGGCATATTTTTATTATACCATTGATTGTATTTATTACCTATAATTGGTATTATTTGATGTTTATGGTTGATGGTACTGGAAAACCACGTGAAAATCCATTTCCGGAAAAAGTAATGAATACAGTCGAAAGGAACTTTTTCACTAAATTATTTAAAAGTTTAGTCAAACCAATGATACTCGCCGATGTATTTTTACGATGGACTGTACAATATTTATGGCGCACAAGTGCTACAACATTCAAATCTATCAAGTTTTAGAATGAATACACAACTTATATTATAGCGAATCTATAATATGAGTTTCGGATATATGAGTTATTATAGTATGAAAAAAAACTAGCACTATATATAATGGCTAAAAAGAAGAGTAAAAATAAGAGTAGTAAACCTAAAAGTACTAAACGCAAGAGCAGTAAACCTAAAAGTAGTAAACGCAAGAGCAGTAAACGTAAGAGTAGCAAAAATAAGAGAAATAAGAATAAAAATAAAAGTGGTAAGAAAAAATCGATGAAAAAATCCATGAACAAATCCAAGACTGACCGACAATTTAACAATACACTACCCATTGATAAAACCACTATGAAAATAATCAGTATATTGATTCCAGTTCTCTTGATCACATTTATGATTGGGTTATCCTTTGCAAAAGGATTTGATAACGGTAAGGTCTTTGATATGTCTATTGTTCATTTCTTACTAACCCATCCAGCATTTATATTTGTGACTCTCTTTTTGATTATAGCAATTATGTATTTTACTTATGCATCTAAAATGGAGCATTGGTTATATTATTGTATGGGCTCAGGTGGATCCGCACCATGGTTTATTGGACTCTTTACATTTATTATTATGATCGATATATTGATTGGCATTAATTTTGGGGTAGGATTGATTCAAAAAGTGATTGCAATACCTCTAGCATTACTTGCATTTGCCATGTCGCCAATCACAAGTATTCTAGGGTACTTAATCTATTTAGTGTTTACTTTGCTGAACCTTCGTATGTCGGGAGCATTCTTCATCATGTATTTATATATTCATTCCTTTTTAGGTAGGGCATTTTATGCAAATGGGGGAATCAGTGGAGGCTATGATGAAATCAACAAAATCATTATTGAATCAATTGAAAATATCGGTAAAGAATGTGAATCTAACGGATCGATCGAACAATTTGTCCGTATTGTGCTAACAAATGTCTATAATAATATGTATTTGGTATTATTTGCGATGATATTGGTTTCCGGGATTTTCACTTATTACAAAAAAATGAAATCAGCCGCGAAAAGTGGATTTATATTCATCAATACGATTATTTTAGTTGGAACTGTGTTATACAAACTACTATATGGATTATATAATAAGCGCGGTGATAAATCGTCATCAAGTGATTATGATATGCCCCCTACACTTTGATATTGAATAAAATATCGCGCTAATGTAAATAGGCAATGGAATTGCAATTACAAAAAGAATTATTGCATTATACAGTGTATATATCATTATGTGTTCAACTTTTCACTGGATTTGTCGATATGTATGTGTTGCGCAATCATCGTTCGATGAAATCTGATTTACCAAAATATTATTTGAATCCAAATGATGCGATTCTACCTAAATTATTGTGGATGGAATTGATTGTACAAATCATAGAAGGTAGTTTCTATATATGGTTTGCTTCTTCACTTTCGGTTATCAAAAACGTTACGCCAAATCGGTATTTTGATTGGGCATTCACCACCCCAACAATGCTTTTGTCATTGTGTTTCTATTTGAATCATTTGAAACATTACGAACACGATGAAAAGGAACGCAAAGATGGGAATATTATTCAGAAACCACCCCAAACCATCGTAGAAGCGATTCAGCAACATTGGAAGACTATTTTTCCAATTCTCATATTGAATTGGGCCATGTTGGCATTCGGTTATTTAGGCGAAATCGGTGTACTTTCCAACCAGGTTGCCGTTGCTATTGGCTTTATACCGTTTGTATTATACTATTGGATCATTTATAATAGTTATGCGAAATATTCACGATTCGGTACTGGATTGTTTTATGTATTTTCTGGAATCTGGTCGCTCTATGGATTCGCTGCACTCATGAGTTATTATTGGAAGAATATTGCATACAATATATTGGATTTATTTGCCAAGAACTTTTTCGGATTGTTTTTGGCTTATGTCGTATGGTCAAAAATGGTATAAGTGTCAGCGAGATAAGCGATATGTGAAACGACTGGCGACCAAAGCGATATGTGAAACGACTGGCGACCAAAGCGATATGTGAAACGACTGGCGACCAAAGCGATATGTGAAACGACTGGCGACATAAGTGTTTGCTTTACAAGTAATTTCATAAATCAGTTGTATGATTTATGAAATAAAAACTATTTATGCATTTCCACCACGAGTGGTTAACATTTTACGGTCTTCTTCACTTAAGCATAATCCGCCTAATGAATTGACCAATCCGGATGATTGACCTACACATTGTGGTCCGGCAGAAACGTGTGAAAAACGATCCAACACTTTAGATTCGGCATAAGGAGCTGGCATTAATGATTCAAAACCCTCAACTTTCTTGGCGTCTTCTTTTTTTGGTGCTGGTTTTCCTAAAAGCCATTCTGACCACGATTGAACGACGGGTTTTTTATCATCGGCAACAGGTTTTTTGGCATCGGCAACAGGTTTTTTGGCATCGACGACAACATGTTTTTTGGCATCGGCGACAACAGGTTTTTTGGCATCAGGTTTTGGAGCGTCAACAGAGAAATCAGATCCAGCTAATGGTTCCATACCTTCATAATGGAATTGCTTGGAAAATAAGGTATCTTGGGAATATGGTAATACTACACTTCCTGCAGAAGAGGTCATGATAACAATGACGGCTAAAATGACAATAATAGCAATGTATACTGGACGAACTCTCATACTATAAAATAGTGCTAGATATTCTTTACAAATCAGTCGATTCGTATACGTAATCATCGGAATCGTCGGAATCATATGAATCATCAGAATCCGAATCATCTGAATCGCCTAAAACATATTGTACGACATTATCTTTCCACGTAACATGTTTAGATGTTGAAACTTCCCCATTTGATACATAACTACCCAATAATAATCGTTTCAAAAAACTGCGAATACTTTCTCTAAATCCCCTAAAGAAGTCTGAATAAACGACTAAATAGTATACTAGCGCAAACCCCAAAATGATTATACCGTACGTATATGTATCCATCTCTTTGATAGTACTACTAATACTGCCACCGCCACTCATTAAGTCTACATTTTCTACGACGAAGGATTCCTCCATTTTGTATTACACGTATAATATATTATCGAAAAACAAACATAAAAGAAGATTGATGAATAATGTATAATATGAACTCGAAAGAAAAACTAGATTTGAAAAAACTCTTGAAAGGCGCTGAAGACGAGTATGTAGACAATACGGATGGTATTCGCCGTGTCAAACATAGTGTTTTCATTCGCGATGATATTCGTAAAATTGAGAACTTGAAAGTTTCTCAAAGTGCACTTCGTTCCATGGATCCACCAGCGTTTATAGAACTTTGTCAAACAGAAGCCAACTTCTTATTTACCAATTATATGGACTTGTTCAATCGTCTTATGAAAGATGAATTGGACTTGGATATTATGACTCAATTACTCACTGTGCTAAAGTTGATTGAAGATGGTAAAGTTGATCAACATGAAGGGTCGGTCATGGTTGGTAAGGTTTTGAAAAAATTATACATTGATTCGGCCTTAAAACGTGGTGAAAACTTGGACAAGGAATATGGTACCAGTGAACCTGTACCACATCGTGAGACCAAAAAAATTAGTTGGAAACAATTTAAGAATATGTAAAAATGTATAAAAGCAAAACTGTATATAGTATAATACAATGATACTAACACCAACATTGTTATTATTATTGATCCCATTATGTCTGGCATATTTAGACCGCCAACAAATATCTTATGTTCGTAATATTCTAACCCATCCACACACTCCGGAATATATACGAAACCAAACCCAACAAGTATTGTTCAATGCTTATAAACCGTGGTTGCATAAACAAGTTCGAAACTTCCGTGAAGCTCATGATGTCACCGACAGAACCCGTGATGATTTGTATCATTATGCTTCTCTTGGACTTCTTCAAGCAATACAGAGGTTTGATGGTACATCATCACTCGCGAAATATGCCGAAAAACACGTCGATGGACAATTGCGACTTGGTTTACTCGAAATGACTCCCATGAAACCGCTGAATCACTATCAAACTTATATCAAACACTATAAAATACTAAAACCGGGGTTAGTATCCTATGAAAATTATTGGGTATTCGACAAAGAATGGAATCGCCGCCGAAATGCACATTGTGAATCAAACTATCGCGATGAAGTCGAAACCATCATAAAAATAGTATTGTCCATGCCATCCAAATATTCGACCGTTTTTTTTAGCCGTTACGATTCAGTAGATTTATCGAAAAAAAATGACACCGTTGCCAATATATGTACTGAACTGGGATTTAGTGCAGAAACATATCGGAAACGAATGCGTACAGTAAAAAACTTTATCAAATATCGACTCGATCGTAACATCTGATTTATTCTATCATTGTCATTCGCATGGTGTTTGCTCCATAAGATGATTTATCGCGCGACTCCATTAGTTTATATTTTTCCTCGACTTGTATCATATGATTGACAAATGATTGATTGCGAGAACATTTTTCAATGAACCCCACATATTTGAGAACATTTTGCTCATTCTTCTTAAACTCAAGGGAATGATTGTTTTGCATCATTGTCCAATAAATAAACTCATTGGCATGGAACAATAAGATGCAACGGATAATATAATACGACATGATATTGGTGTTCTCACGATAAGTATTGTTTTCACCATTCAATAGTTGAATATATTTTAAATGATGGTGATGGAGAACTTTGGTACATTGAATCATCGAAAACGTGATTTCTTGGCGTAAAAGCGATTCTACGTTCTCAACATAACTATATACAAATTGTTTTTGTTGGATCAAATTGAAATGTGCAACCATACATGTATGTATGATTTCGGACCATGTTTCCGTATATGATTCATACAATCGATAATCGTTATCATTTGGACGTATATTGAATATTTTATTTATTTGTTGATTGGCACTCACTATATTATTGAGGGTTGCGAAATCTAAACCAAGTGTATGAAAGGTCTCGTGAATAAACACTTTGAACCATTCTTCCGATCGGTAAATCACTATTTCCGGATTGGCGATACATGCATGAGTAAATGCTGTATTCGCATGGGTTTGGTTCAATGGCATAGTTTGTAGAGACGGACGTTTCTTGGTCAAATCGGTTAGGAATATATGATTATGAATTGTGGATGCACATGCATCTGGTGCAAATTGACAGGCAATATGTAGCCAAATATACACGCGTTTTATATAATATTCCCATGCATGTGTTTTGTATTTTTCGGCATAAAATGTAGTCCGGATCGTTCGATTTCCACACTTGAATGCAAATACCCGATGAGGCACTAGTTTTTCTTTGATAGTTTTCCTAAACTCTTCTGGAATGCCATCTATATTTTTACATGGTTGATAGGGGACATTGTTAGTAATTGTTTTATCCTCAAAATAGTCAAAATGCGCATTCATTATTAACTGATGAAAGTTGTTAATAAATATTTTTTGCATTTGTGAGAACTTGAATGATTTTACTTCTGATTTTTCGAAATGTTTATGCACAAATGATTGTAATCGTAATGTATCTGATTTTGTCATCTCCTTACCATAGTATGACAAAATCATAAGCGACAAAATTGATGGATCGATTAAGAGTCACTAGATAACCACACTAAAATCATCAATCATGGGAATACCTTATTTAAATCGATTTATACTGGAGAAATGCCCGCAAAATACCGTTCACAAAATCCATTTGAATGAATTGGCGGGAAAAACATTGGTCATCGATACCAGTATTTATTTGTATAAATATGTCGGTGCAGGGGCATTGTTGGAGCAAATGTATTTGATGATATCCATCATGTTGCATTATAACATAACTCCCATCTTTGTCTTTGATGGAAAACCGCCCCAAGAAAAACACGACCTGTTGGTGCAACGTCGACTCCAAAAATGCGAGGCATCGCGCAAATGTTTGGAAATACAGCAAGTATTAGCCATGACGACCAATCATGAGGAAAAACAGAGTTTGCAATTAGAATTGGAACATTTGAAAAAACAATGTATTTCAATAACGATGCAACATATTCAGATAACGAAAGAGTTATTTGATGCATATGGTGTTCAATATATTTGTGCAGATGGTGAGGCGGATCAGATATGCGCATATTTAGTAGTATCCGGACAAGCATGGGGATGTGTCAGTGATGATATGGATATGTTTGTTCTGGGATGTCCACGGGTATTTCGCCATTTCAGTCTTATCAATCATAATGTCGTATATTATGATTTAAATATTATATTGAGTCATTTAGAGATGAGTTTCGATGATTTTAAAACTGTAATGATTCTTTCGGGGACGGATTATAGTCAGCCATTGGATATGTCTAGATCATTGGAAATGACAATTGAACATTATATGAAATGGCGTAGTGATGCGGAGAATGGATCATTCTATCATTGGTTGATTACAAATACTGATTATATTAAAAATGAGGAACAGTACAAGAAAACGTGGGAATTGTTTGATATTTCCCATGTAGGTGATCGCGAATTGAATATGAATCGACCTGTATTGGACATGACTAAATTACGGAATCTCTTGATGGATGTGGGTTTTATCTTTGCATAAGCGACAAGACAACTTGGTTAAAAAGATTCCCAAAGCGGGAACCCTTTTGTTTTTATTTATAGTTTACAGTATAATAATTTATGGGGTAAATGATCGATTGATCATGTCTTCATAGTATTTGATTCTTTTTAATTGTTCGTCAATGATTAATTGTTTAGCTTTTAATTCTTCTTCCATCGTGACAATCGCATGTTGTAATTGATGGACATTGAGTTCTTCCATTGGAATAGTGAATGTTGGAATAGGTTTTTTATTGATTTTGATGACAATGTATGGTTGTTTTTTAGGATTGGTTGGATTGGCGATTTGACTTCCGGACCATTTGTAGCCAATTCCTGATTTTTCCAATGTTTCTAAATGTTGGCAAAAGGTCTCTCCTTCTTTTGTCCATTCTGAAAAGTGGACGAAAATACTTGGTCCTCCACCAGAAACACGACTTGCTAAATCGACACGACTGACTTTCCCTAATCCAAGAGTAGTTTCGAAGAATGTTGAAATATTTTCTTTACTGCATTCGGCTCCAAACAAAGTGAACTCTTTTGGGAAGACTGGAATATATAAACTGGTAATACTTGACATTTTAGTATGAAAATGACGTTAACGAAAAGGAATGTTGTTTGATATTTGCTTGTTGTTTTAGGTATTATAATTCATATTTCGAAAAAAGCATTTCAATTTTATGGATAAACTAATAAATGATGAAAACGATCCATATAATAATGAATGCCTTTTTTGATTTCGTTGATTTTTATAATTGTATTATCATTTCGACGATGTTTTCCCAATTGTCGTAAGGTTTGCCATAATCGTTCTTTGATCACTAGTTGATGACTAATTGCCGGACAAAACTGATGTATACTCATTGAGATTTGATCCAATATCTCAAACAATTGCTTATATGATCCAAGCGGTGATATGATAGATATTTTCTCCAATTCTACCATAGTCAGATAAAGTTGATACACTTGGTTGTATACGCGTTTACATTCGGCCATCGATGATAATGTACAATCCACGTCAAATTGTACTTTGAATGTTTTTTTGGAACTTCGGGTTGTTTCAGTGGCAGTTGTTTCCATGGTTATTTGATTGTTTGATTGTTTGATTTATTATTCGTGAAAATAAAATAAAAGTATTTCAATTTTACTACCTATACCAGTTGTCATGTTGTTATACTTACTTATTTTATCTGCAATCCCAATAATTCATGGATTTATCATCCCCCCTATAAAAATATCAAAACCGTCGATTCGTATACTAAAGAATCATATACATATTGCAGACGAGAACCCAAAGCTCAATAAGATCGCCAGTATTGGTAAACTCATGCGTATTGAGAGTGTTTTACCGACTTCAGTATTATGTTTTATGGGTGGATGGATCAATTATCCAAGTCTACATGGATTAATACAGTCTTCTTCTTTCTGGGCCGCGTCATTCGCTACACAATGTGTTATGACTGGTAGTATGGTAATCAATGATATATTTGATAGATCCATCGATGCCATCAATCATCCGGAACGACCGCTCATTAATGGATCGGTATCACTCAGTGAAGCCATTCTCTTGGCAATTGGATTGTTCGGAAGCGCACAATTGGTTGCCTTACGATTTTTACCCAGTCCATTACCCAAAATTGTGGCAATAGTCATCGGGACATTAGTATTATACACTCCGGTGTTCAAACATATTCCATTCATAAAAAATCTGGTCTGTTCATCAGTCGTTGCGTCCAGTGTTGCCTTTGTAGGATATGCAGTAAGTGGATCATGGACATCCAATCCCTGGTTATTAACCATGACACAATTATTGTTTGTATGTTCCATTTATATTGAATTGTTGTTAGACATTCACGATTGCGAAGGTGATCGGCAACATCATATTTATACTCTTCCCGTCTTATTGGGTAAAGACGGTACAGCATGTTTTAGTTTATCAATGATTACATTAGGAACCATTGATATTCTTTATAAAACGGTGATCACATATCCCAAAATAGTACCATTTGGATTTTTATGTGTTTATTTACCATTTTTCATAAGGCTATGGGATTGTAAACGCAATAATTATTCGGCAGTATCCATCAAACGTGCGACACGAAAAACCATGCCCTCACTACTGATTGCTTTGTCCATGATTATGTATTTGTCCACCAAGAAATTACAACGATGATCGTAAAATCATGAGAGTAGTATCCACTTCAGGACTTCCACGTCTGACAAAATGGGTCAATTTAGCATCGTGAGTTGCTTTCAAAAGAGCTGCCATATCGGGATTTTGTTTGAACTTGGCTTCTACTGCCAATTTACGTTCTTCGTCTTTGCGTCCCAATTCATAATCCGCATCGACTTTCACTTCTTTCGGGCGTAAATCTTTTCCTTTGATTTTTTCATTGTTGCCGATTTTTTTGGCCATGTGAGGATCTTTTGAGAACTCGCTGTTGGAATCGAGTGCAAAAAGTCTGTAAAAATCGGGAAATCCTTTTCTAAACTTGGCACCTTGCATATAATGTTCAACCGATGCCCATTTGTGATTGTCGAGTTCAAATACAATTGATGCCCAGGAATCGTCCAATTTACGACGCCAATCTTTGATTTTGGCTAAATCGGTATATTGAATCGCTTTGTTGACATTCATTTTTTCATTGGATCCTTTCCCTGGTTTCGGTGCACCATCGGATTTTTCATGATACATAAATACTGTTGTATTGTCATAATGGACATCACGATCTTCGTCGTCATCGTCTGATATTTCAGCATCTTCTTCCAATCCCAAGGTCGATTTCATATTTTTGAAATCTTGTATCATATGGTAAATACCCGCATTCTTCTCCAAACATTTGTTGATGATGAGTGCTTTGATATCATATGGGATTTCGGCAAATGTCAATATTCGTTTATCATAATATGTCACCAAATCATAATGATTTCCATTGTAGGCAACCATGATGTAATAATTAGGAGTAAATGATTTTTCGGCCAATAATTTTCGATTGACCTCTGTGCACAAGAGAACCCCATCGTGATCACCTTGATCATATGCACTTGATGATAATACAATAATTTTCATTTTGAGAATGCGTTCTAATGTAGATAGAGCCCACGTATCTGCCCAGAACTTGGAAGTACGAACATAATCACGGAACTGGTCAATCGAATGTATTTCATTCATGTATCCGACAAAATCGTCAATGTTCTGCTGGATTTGGATTTTTTCGGTTTTGAGTGCATTGTATTTTTCTTTTAATGTACCCATTTCGGATATAATGGCTTCATGGACACTTTTATCCGGATTCTTCTTCATACGTTTTTTATATAGCGCATTGGTGTCGCTAATGGTTTGCAATTCTTTTTCTACTTGGTCGAGTTGAGTTTTGAAACCATCATAAAGAGTTCGGTGTTCACTGTAGATTTCGTCATTCACTTCGGAGGCAACTACATCCCGTAACTTTTGTACCGTTGTGGTTTGACCAATTTGTTTGTATGCTTTGACGATGGTCGAGAAAAAACAATTTCCATCAGGTTCAGTTTCTATAATACCATAGTGATTATTGTGCATAAAGTTCTCGACCCAATTGTTTTTGGAAGATGCTTTGAACTCGAGTTTTTTTGTTCTAGCATCTTCTTCCGTTTCTTCTTTTAGGGAAACCGGGGCTTTGAAATGAGCATCAACTGAAAAAATAGAGGTTTGTGCCTCTTTGGATTTTTTAATATGATCGGGGACTTTGAGTTTCATGACATCGTCTTCCTCGGGTTCTTCGATAATGGCTTCTTCGATTTCTTGTGGTTGTTCGTCACTTTCGTTTTGGTCACTTTCGTTTTGGTCACTTTCGTTTTGGTCAGGTTCCTTTGAAACGGGTTTACTATTTGCATACGCTTTCGCTAAAAACTCAGGACTAAAAAAAGAATACCATAATGGTTCTCCAAAAGACGCTAAATCAATGTCTCCATCTTCATCAATGACGTTGATGGCTTGGTTCGACAATAGTTCGAACACTCCTATTTGCGCTTTGATCCGATCATCGCGAATCAAATAAATAGGATAGTATAATATATTTTTTGAAGAATAGGTATATTTTTGTTTTCCCAAGACAAATTGAAAAGGCAGTCCACCTTCCAAATCAATTTCGTATATGGCGGATGAGTATCCTAAATCTTCGGGATCAATTGTCTTTGATTCAGTATAATTTATAGTATCGTGTAATCTACTGGCAACCATATATATTTAGCATGCACATTAAAAAATCGATAATTATTCGCTGCCAAAAAATGCACCTTTTCCGACTTTGAAATCACTCAATCGAGTAATAATATCGGTGTTTTTGGCCATGATCTCTTTGATCAAATCCTTGATAGATATCATACCAATAAACTCCTCATTTTTATCATCAATCACCAATAAATGACGAATATCTTTGAACATCATCTTGTTCATACACGTCTCCAATGTATCGTCTTTCTTCGCAATAATAATATGTGGTTCATAGGTACATACTTCCTTGACTTTGATGTCTTGGGTAGTTTTGTCCAAAGACGCGATTTTCTTTATGTAATCCCTTTCGGAAAATACACCGACCACTTTGTTTGCATTGTTGGTCACGGCTAAACAACCAATATTGAATGCACTGAAGCGAATGACGGCTTCTTTCACACTACTGTCTTCATTGATCTTGAAGTCTATTTTATGATAACAACTGTTTTGGAAAACATTCATGGCGGAAACGGTATCCGCTCGACTACTGAAAGCACGGCGACAAAATCGTGGCAGCATTTTGGTGCGGGTATATATATTTTTATTGTTCCTTTTTATGTCGTTTTATACTTTATTATTGAAGTTCAAATTGAAGAGAGGGTTTTACCTATAAAATCTCCGAATATATAAATGGTATATACGCGGAAAGGGAAATATGCATTTTGAAAATAATGATTGTAAAAAATGAATATAAACATAATAATTCGAAATATTTATATAATGTCAGATATTTGCAAAAGAGATAATATTGCTCTGTTTTGTGTTTTTCATAAAAATTGCGATTTCGACAATTTTGATTCCCAAACTATTTTTTTTGGAGTAAATGAAACATATCCAAAAAATAAAAATGATAGAACCATATTCGAATATGAATTGGAAAAATACAATCCGTTTTTACAAAAAAGAGGGTATATGGAAACATCTGCATATCTTCACATATATTGGAATAAATTATACACCGGTAAGGATATGGTAGGAGTTTCACAGTATGATATGAAACACAATAATAATTATAACAATTTAGATAAAAATAATATTTATTTATTAAATAGTGGACAACATATTGTTACAAATAAAACATGGAACAACTTAATGTATTCAAATCTAAGAAATTTGGATTTTTTAATAAAAAGTTACAATACCTTTTTTTGTAAAAATTATTCAATGTCTGAATTAGAAAATAAACCTCTCAGTCTATGGCAAACAAATATATATCCAGTTAAAACTTATGAAAAATTATGTAGCTGGTTGGAAATATTGGTCGAAGAAATATATCCATGGTCGAATGAACCTCCATATGAAACACATTTTGGAAGCATAGGCGGGTATACTGAGAGAGCATTATCTATATTTAATGCATTTGAAATATATGAAGGGGTAAAATATTCTAATTTACAAATTAATCATTTTACTAAGCCTGGTACAATAAAAGAACAATATAATCATAAATCATTTTTGAATAATTATAGCAATGATATTCATACGAAACAAGTATCTAATATTACAGGTAATTATACAAATGTAAGTTTTTGTATGTTTAAATCACAATGTTATTTAAATGATATATATTATAATTGCGAACGAATATGTAAAAATGGCAAAAACGGATTATATTTCACACGTAGTGATATACGCGAATATAGAGAACATGGGTTTGATATAGAAGGTGAGGATCCTAGAATATTTATAGTAAATAATGAGGTATATGTCATTTTTATTTGTTTATCTCCATATGAAAAACAAAAACGATGTATCGGAATAACAAAGTTCAACGAATGGAATCCTGTTTTTTTACAAGTTGAAAATATGAAAAAAAACAATATTGAAAAAAACTGGGCACCATTCGTAAAAGACGGTAACATATATTTTGTCTATAATTACGATCCATTAATTATCATTCGATACGATTTAAATCCTCAAGGAATATGTCAATTGATATATTCTCAAAATAATGTTAAATTGCCATTCGATACTTCAAATACTTTTTTGAGAGGAGGTAGTAATTTGATACCATATAAAGATGGATATTACATCGGCGGTTGTCATTCACGAATACATAAAAAATGTTTTGAACATTACACGCATATTATTCTATTGAATACAAATGAATGGAAATTAGAATATGTATCAAAACCTGTGATGTATTGCTATGAGTTAAAAGAGCAATTGAATGCCTGGTGGTTGAAACCAAATAGTTGTAAACCATTAGATACATTTCATAACATCTTAATTGATAAAACACCTCATATAATACAAGATCCAATCAGTTTATACAAAAAAGACGATAAATATTACATATCAATCAATGTGCGAGATTGTGTTTCTCTATTATATGAAATCTCATTTAAGAACTTGTTTGACTTGTTGAAAAAGGATCAACCTGTAGGATACTTTGATAATTATGTTAAAGAAAGACTTTTAACAATGTAATGGTCTCTATTATAATTATTATCGAATCAACTAAGTTAAAAATATACAACAGTTTTCATGTTGTATATTTTCCATTTTTTTAATTTACAAATGATAATTATAATACTTTATATTCATAATATTCTCCTCTTTCCACAATGTCTTCAATACTCTTTTGTTTGACAGTTTTATTATACTCGCCTTTTTCGGCCATACTCAATGACAAATCATGAGTATCGACTTCTTCATCGGATTTATCTTCAAATAAATATGATACGAATCGGTTGAGCAATGCACTTCCAATTGCAGTAGTAATGTAATTGAAGGCTAAATCGAATCGATTTTCAACAATGATGTTGCGATTGTCGTTTTCAAAGTAGATTGGAATCATTTTATCGGTAGTGTTGTTGTTTTAATTGTTTAGTTGTTTTGGATAATACATATTATTATCCAAAAAAGGCAAATCAATTTTTTGGTGGCTTTACAATATCCATATATTTGAATACTGTACGACTCGACAAACTCTTTTTTTCCTTTGATTTCATTGCTGCAAATGCATTTGCCAGTGGAATAATTTCACCAGTCCATTTGTCATTTTCACTTAACAATGGACTTCCCATAGTGATCAATATAAAGAGATTTTCGGTCAATTCATCAACTTCATTCACTCGGCCATCTTCATCTACATATTGCAATGACAGATTTTGCAAATCCATGATAATATCTAATAATTGATTGGACTCAATAATACCTTTCTTTAATAAATGAATCAAAAAAGTCGAAGTGGCTTTCCTACGTTCATTAATCTTATTGTTTGCGCAAAACCCGTCATAATCCACATTCTGATCTACACATTTTATATTTCGGACATTTTCCCGGTAAGATTGTAAAAATGATGGAATCGCCTCCGCAAATCGCGGGATCGCAGTAATCAATTCTTTATACAATTCCGCATACAATTCAGAATAAAACTTATTGGAACTGGCAATATCAAAGACAAAAGATATAATGCGCTGAAAATCGGTTTCGAAATTATCGTTCTCAGACTCGCTTTCCATAAACTTGGTAATTTCATCCATAATATTCGTTTTTAATGTTTCATATGTTTTGGTTGATATCTTGTTAAGATATACGCGAATATCGTTCAATTGTTTTTCCATACCTTCGCGAGTGACTTTAGGAGTGGCAACAAACACAGGTTGGGTTTCCCATTGCTCGTCCATTTTTCTACCTTTTGATCGATCATTTTTACGCGGATTACGAGAACTTCCGGAACCATAAGATGCCGGTTTCAAAAGTTCGGCTGGGATTGTTTGTACGATTTCGTCTTCTAACGCATTTATAATATCCATAATCGAGTTTGACAACACATATTGATTTTCGAGAACATTGGTATTGAAAGAATGAAAATCATCCAGGGTATAATATTGACTTCCCATGTTTTCTACTAATTAATATTAGGTCCACATTTTTATATTGTTTGATCGTTGAATATATTTGTAAATCTTAGTTTATATTCATATTATATGTATGACATCTGAACTTATTAAAATATACGAAGGAAAATATGTAAAACATAAATCCGAAAATCGCAAAAAAATATTTGTCTTTGATTTAGACGAAACATTGGGACAGTTTTCCGACATGACTATTTTGTGGCACGCGCTTGTTCGAGAACATGTATTACAAGATTCGCAACAATCATTTAATGAATTGATGGATTTGTTTCCTGAGTTTTTGCGGATTGGTATTATACCTATTTTTGAATATTTGTATCAGAAAAAAACCCGCGACGAATGTTTGATTTATATGTATACCAACAATATCTATTCGCCACATATTCCGAAAAAAATAGCGGCATATTTGGAATATAAAATCGGAGGGGCACTTTTTGAACGGGTGATTTGTGCATTCAAAATCGGTAATAAAGTGATTGAACCATTGCGCACTACCAATGACAAGACATATTCTAATTTATTACAATTTGTTATGATGCCTCGTAATGTAGAGGTTTGTTTTGTCGATGATCAGTATCATAAAAAAATGGTGCACAACAAAGTATACTATATCCAACCGCTCGCTTATAATCATCAATTGAGTCCAGATACTATCATTGAACGAGCATGTGTTCATTATCGTGATCCACGAGGATTGTATCATACATTATCTTCGTTGTTTCCGGAACGACCGTCAATGGATTCTCTAGATATTGAAACACATATCAAAGTTTCGCAAAAATTAATGTATCATGTACGTGAGTTTTTCCATCTAGGGATCATTGTTCCAAAAACGAAGAAAAGGAAACATGGCGGGGTGTCTGGGTTTACGCGAAAAAAGAAATCATAATTCATTATTTAGCAATAAAATACATTGTTCTTCTTCCGTTAGAATCTGGAACGTGAGTGCATTGTCGAGTTTGTATTGCATGAATTGATTGTAATTGTTTTTGCAAACGACATAGGATCCACCTTCTAAAAACTTGATTTCGGTCGCGATTCCGCCATTCGTCAGGGATGATTGTTCGGTAATTGGAAGTTTGATCCATCGAATATGTTTTCCTAAATGTAGATCGCACAAATCGTCGACAAACCGGTAGTTGGCTAATTTTTGACAGAGAGTTTTGATTAATTTTGAGGGCGTGCCATGTTCAACCAGTGTATCATAGGTAGTTTGGTGAATCGTATCGATGGTTTGGTCGATTAAATAATCGCGGTCATTATTGGCCAATATTTCCGATAAATTGAGATTGGCGGCTAGGGTCGGATCGCGACGCGCTTCTTTATATAGTGTTTCTATGCTTTTGTCCATGGATGATGCTTTCGATTTATATATAATACAACCTTGTATATAAATCATTTTTCACTCATCTTTTTGGAAATATGTGACAACAAAAACTCCGTCATACCTTCGTTCGTCAATAAAAACAATGCTGAAATGAAAATAATTTGTCCATCGTATTTGCCTAATGTATGTTTTCGGAAAGGGTGGAATCGCAACAATAAAAATATGCATACGAAATACCGGACGATTTTGCTAAACACTGCGACATAGGATTCATTCAAACTCCCTAGTAATAAAAATGATGCAATCAAAATGACATGACTGATGAATAAAAACCATACAAACCAAGGAGTAATATGCGATAATGTCATATCGGACAATTGATTCACGGTATCATACATATTATACAAAATCTGTATAAAATGTTCTCACTATAGAATGTATGAATAAATATTTGATTGAATCGGAAATTGGAAAAGGTAAGTTTGGAATTGTTTATAAAGGGTCTATTCGAAAAAATGGCAAACCTGTCGCTATTAAAATGGAACAAAAACAGATTGCTACCTTGCGCTACGAGGCGACTATCTTACAATATTTAACGAAATCTGGAATTGATTGTGTGCCGTCAGTACACTGGTATGGCATTTATCGCGATCATAAATATTTGGTGATGGATTACTATGATATGACATTACAACATTATGCAGATGCCTTGTTCAAAAAATATGGACACAATGAGAAAACGGCTACACAAATGGATAAAGTGTTTGACCGAATGGTCGAAATCGTCGAGACGATTCATCGGTGTAAAATCATTCATCGAGATATTAAACCCGATAATTTTATGATTCGTGATTCGGAAATATACTTGATTGATTTTGGCATGGCGACGGCGGTTTCTGATGATACCCTTTCGAAAGAACAACTGCATGTGGTAGGAACCCCTACGTGGATGAGTTATTTTGTACATGATGGATATAGCCCGCATTATAGAGATGATTTGATTTCAGTTGGATACATATATTTGTCGTGGTATGGTGTTCTCCCTTGGATAAAGATGGATACATCGACTGACAAGATGGATACATCGACTGGCAAGATGATGGAATCATCGACTAGCAAGATGGATACATCGAATGGCAAGATGGACCCAATAATTGATTATAGCGATATTCGTCATCCATCCCATCAAATGCGTAAAAAATACAAAACATGGCTAAATATAGAAATGTTGTGCATGAATCATAAAATAAGAGATTTTTTGTATAAATTGTATCATAGTTAGTAAAGCCCAATCTATGGTATCAGGCGAAGCCCAACCTATGGTATTGCTTCGTCGGCATCGGCTTCACTTTTTTCAACATAATTGCGAATCATATTAATATGTATTTTCGGATATTGTTCGTATATGTTTTGCAATAACAGGTCTTTTCCTATATTGGAATAAATCTGCACAATTTTGTCCAAGTTCGATTTACTTGCATCCAATACAATCGCATTAATAAGTTCTCCTTCGGTTTGGGTAAGAGTTCCTTCCTCTTCATATGGCGGATAATTTTTCAATACATCCATAATATCTTTATACCACAATGTTTCGTTTTGTTTATATATATCATTCAATACTGTATCATTTCCGATCATTGTTTTAATGCGAACAATTTTATCCAAATATGACAAACTTGCATTATTTAGAACTGCATCAATCTCAGATTTACCAGTTGCAGTAATTGTTTCTAATCCTTCCATGGTGGCCTTAGGTATTATACTAAATAGTAATGCAATGATAATCACCAATGACAACAATACAATCGATCCAATTTTTCTAAATGTAAACATATAAGTTATCATGAGAAAAAGAACATATACAAAACAATATAAAAGCACTATACATAATAATGTATAATTCATAGAACAATATGAGTAAATTAACAGGTTGCGTAAAATGGTTCAACAACAAGGCTGGATATGGTTTCATCACAGTATGTGATGGCGATTTTGGTGGAAAAGATATTTTCGTCCATCACAGTGCCATTTCATCTGAAAAAGATGAATATGTCTATTTAGTGCAAGGCGAGTATGTCGAGTTTGAATTGGTAAAACCAACCAAGGAAGACAGTAAATACGAGTTCAATGCCGCCAATATTAGTGGAATCAAGGGAGGTCCAATCATGTGCAAATCACGTGTTCGTGCTGCCCCAGCCACAGGATCTCGCAAACCAAGAGATGCGCCAACCGAAGAAGGTGATTTTACCCCAGTAAAGGGACGTCGTGCTAAGAAATAAACACTGATAATCCTCCGTATATATTTTGTCTTTTGCACAAAATATATAAAGCCTTTTAACAATATTTATTACTATTATGAATCGCGTAATATCATCTATCGATGCATATTTATCCAGTATGGTAGATTGTGATAATAGCAATAAAAATGACGCCGATGAAGAAGAAGCATTGGTTCTTCGCGATTTATGTATGATATGTAATTGTACTTTAGATTCCGATATTTATGAAGACGGACTCTTTTACGACGACACAAAATGTGCATACCATTTGTCATGCAAGTGTAAATTACATGCACACCAAACATGTATCGACAATTATATCAATTGCGAATCACTATGTCCACAATGTGAAAAACCATTGGAAAAAGCCCCTTTTCTAAAACAATTGTGGAACTTTTTTGTCCGATTTTTCGATTCTATACGATAAATCGCGTTTTGTATGATACTATAAAATAAATGACTCATGTATATGAATCATTTATTATCAAAATTGGGTATGCAGGGTGAAGAAGAGGAAAATACAAATGAAGTCATCGCCGATCCGTTCAAACTTCCCATCTATTATTTAGACGAATCGCATAAACATTCTTTTCCGTCCGTTGTTTCGGCGGATTTGGAAATGACCCAATCTGCAAGTGAAACCCCGGCGATTTATGATATTCTCTTGAAACCAAAACATGAGTTTGCTAAAAAAATGATTCCCAAATGGAACGAAAAGTTCTCGACTCATATTCCTTTTTTAGAAGAATCACAACAAGTTCTCCAAGAAATGCCCCAATTCATGGAATCTATAAACCCCGACAAAATCGTAGATTGTGAGAGATTGCAGGAAATATGGAACGATGTTCGCGAAGATAATTTTTTCAAAGAGAAATACTCCTTCATTGAGTTCTCCATGTTCAAATATTTAAATGAATCACCTGCTTTCCTTCAACTCATATCCATCATGCAAATATTATCACCCGTCATTAGTTTGCTTTTGCCGTTGATTTTTTTATTGGTCCCATTCTTTCTCCTAAAGATGCGTAATATACCCATCACATTTGGCATGTATTTAGAAATGCTGCAATCGATTGCCCAAAATCATATTATAGGAAAAGCTGTGGCATGTATGCAAGGCGAAATGTGTTGGGAAAGTGCAGTATATTTGATTCTCATGGGAGCCTTTTATGGAATACAAATCTACCAAAATGTGTCCGCCTGTTTCCGTTTTTATCGCAATACCAAAACAATGAATGAGTATTTGTATGATTTACGTGAATACTTGGATTATACGATTGCCAATATGAAAAAGTTTAGTGGCATGCATTCTGCGAAACCAACCTATACACCCTTTTGTTGTGATATGGACAAACATTGCAACACTTTAGTTTCTATTCGCGAAGAATTGGAATCGATTGAACCATTTTCCCACCATGTTGGAAAACTTGGATCACTCGGATATATGTTGAAATGTTTGTATCGTATACACGACAACCCTTCCTATGGCAAAGCGTTGAAGTATTCATTCTCATTCGAAGGATATATAGACAATTTACGTGGACTCCATGAGAACTTTGAATCCAATGTAGTCCATTTAGCCAGTTTTGAGAAAGGATCTAAAACACAAATCAAAGAACAATATTATCCGCCTCACAACGGAGTGGATCACGTGAAAAACAATTGTAAATTGGAGAAAAATATGATTGTCAGTGCACCAAATGCATCCGGTAAAACCACTTATTTGAAAACAACCGCCATCAATATTGTATTATCCCAACAATTTGGTTGTGGTTTTTACGTGTCAGCGGTTCTAGAACCATATACCCACGTACATTCCTATTTGAATATTCCCGATACTTCCGGTCGTGACAGTTTATTCCAAGCGGAATCACGACGCTGCAAAGAAATCATCGATACTGTAGTGAAACATGGGGAAGATAGTTGCCGCCATTTCTGTATTTTCGATGAATTGTATTCGGGAACCAACCCCACAGAAGCAACCAAAGCCGCTTATGGGTTCTTGACCTACTTGAACAATTGCCCACATGTAGATTATATTTTAACCACCCACTATGTCGCCGTTTGCAAGAAGTTCAAGAAATCAAAATTGGTGCAAAACTACAAAATGGATGTTGAAGATGGGGAAAACGGGACAATACGTTATACCTATAAATTGAAACGCGGCATTTCAACCATTCAAGGAGCCACCAAGATTTTGAAAGATATGGAATATCCCAAAGAGATTTTAGATACTATTGAAAAATATTAAGAGAACATTTTCCAAATACGTCTACAAAATGACGTAAACCACGACGGGTTCTCAACCACTTCATTGGATTGTCTTTCATAAAACGGATCATCCCAATCAATATCGCTATACGCTACATGGTGCTGCATTATATGTATTATAATATACATATAATTTTATACTTACTTGACAAATATCATTATTTTTTCCGCCGTTTCACGATGTGATGTCACGTGAACATTTTTATTATACATCGGTATTTTACGCATGGTGTCGCCACGGAATATGTTTTGGGAAATTGTATTCATATCTTTCAACAAATCATAGGCGCCTTTCGTGTTGTGTGATCCGTATCCCGACAAGATATAACACATTTTTCCACCTGATTTGAGAACATGATGACACAATTGTATTGTTTTTACCCAATATTTTTCCAACCACTCTTCGTAGGTTTTGTATTGGGTCGTACTTTGGTTCTTACCTGGGTATAATTCCAATTCATAATATGGTGGACTGAAAAAAACAGCGTCGAAATAATTCTTGTATTTATTGCTAAATCCGGGGATTTTCATTAAGTTCTCGGATGGTTCACAAAAAATCGTGCATTTTTTGGAAGGATAATAGTCTTTTGCAAATTGCGCGGTTTTTCGACATACTTGTGGGATGACATCGGTTCCTACGTATTCGGAAACATAAGGACATTCCATGAATCCATAACAATACGATCCCCATCCTAACGTAGGGGTAAATATTTTCGATCCTTTGAGAACTTTGTGATTCAATGAATAGGGAATCATCGGATTCATGATGGATGCGCGGAAATAATAGGAGGAAAACACACTTCCTAAACGTCCTTCTTTGGTATAATACATACCGCTGGGAGTGAGAATCTTGTAATCGATTATATTGTGCAAATATAAATCGGCTAAAACATTTAAAAAAGACGGATTGTTCTCCATTCCGGATTGGGTCGTTTGCAATATTTCTTTGTAAAACATATTGCGAATGAGATTTTTATAGTTGACATGGGCATCATTGTTCATCGCGGAAATAGGCATGGCTTTGTCAACAATCGTGAGTGGATCCACTACTTTCAACGATTTTTCATAAAAACGCTGTAAATACTCATTTCTATTGACAATGTTCTCAAATAAGAGTTTGATAGACTGAATTGGGATGCCATGGTCGTCCATATATCTTTCCAATGGGATCAATTGCTTAGGAGTTCGTACTTGGGCCTTTTTCAAAAAATCTTGGAATCCGATTTTTTTCGATGTAGCAAAACTCTGGATAAATTGGTCTAATGTTAAAAACTTCATACTATATTAGGATGATAAAATTGAAATCCATGAACATCCTTTTTTTATCAGATATTCAAACAATCTACTATTACATATAAATGACCACCCGACGAAGCCCTCGCATTTCTCAAATGAAATCCTTGCCGAAATATTATTGTGAACTTGATTCAGATGATGATACAAAGACCAATGATGACGTTTCGAATTATTCCAGTGCATATGAAATGTCGGAACCGGATAGTGACGATGAAGATGAAGTTTACTTTAGTCACGTTGATTCACTCATGCTCATGAGTGACAAATATAAGGTTGACGAAGAAACCAAAGACGAACGTGTCGATTCAATTGCATCATCTTCCATTGTTCGCGTCGCCACACCTGTTCCTACTCGAAAACAAGTTTCCACATTTTCGCGATTTGATTATATAACCGACTTCGTAGATCACGATTTATGGTTGGCGTCCAAAGATTCTTTGTTACATAAAGTGGTCGATGGTCGCCAAGACGCCAATGACGAAATCATTACGTTGTTGGCCATTTTCGCAATTGCTCAATTTGCAAATCATGGTAGTGTCGAACATTTGTATAATACAATTGTCAAACATCCGTTATTAGCGGTTGATAACATACTGGTTGCATTCAAAGATAAATGTGATCCGACTAGTATGATTGACGCTCTGCGTTTGCGTTGGCTGCTCAATTGTTTCTTGCCCAAATCTAAAATCAATGAGCATATTATGCGTAAAAATGCGTATAGAGAACGAATGTTGTCATTAAATCTGGAAAATAATATTCGACGTTTGTTTGTCAAAGATGACGATCGTAAATTGCAAAACTTTGTAAATATATGCGATAAATTGTATAATAATGACTATCATACCATTTAGAATTATTGTGCGCCGCTAATGTAAATATGACAAATTGCGATTTCGATTTATTATACAATCGTCCTTTTTGTCCGTCTGTCATGTATAAAAAACTGGTTGATCTAGGACGTCCATTGAATGATAAGATATTGATTGTATTGGCTATCAAAATAGCGGCATCTTTTTTATTACGCGGATCACTTGACGATTTATACAAGTTTATTTCCAGCAATTCGCAATGGATTTCCGATGTCATTGAAACCGATTTTGTCTATTATCATCCTACCAATACAATCATTGATAATTGCGGTCTACGATGGGTTACCAATTGTTGTCAAACTTATTATAATATCGAACGTCATCGCGAAACAGTTCATAAATGGAATAATTATGTACAATCCATTGATTTAGGAGATCGCGTGTCATTATGTTTTCCATTACATAATCACGGAACACATTACCAATATTATATTCACATTTGTAATGAGTTGATGGACGGAACATTTCATTTATGATTATTGTCGTTTGGATTCACGAATGGAAAGTGTGCGACCCGATGATTTGGCAGATTTTTTTCGAGCCGTTCTTCGTGCACCGACACAACGAAATTGGGCATTACGGTATTGTCCCGGACCACATTCTTTTACACATCGACCCGTCAACGGATTTAACACTTTTCCTGGTGGACAAAACCCTTTTATTTTTGCATCGGCTTTCTGTGTCATTTTTTCGAACTGTTCTTCTGACATAGGCTTAGGTTTCACAATTGGAACATCTATTACCACTTTAGGTTGCAATATATTGTTTTGAAACTCGAGCCCTTTCGATTCTGCCAAAGGTTCTAATATTTTTTCATACACGCCTATTGCAGTGTCTACATCATATCTATCATACACATCTGGACGTATCATACCGAATATTGCACCGTTGAGGGTTGCGACATTGATGGGAGTATATAATAAAATATGGGCAGTTTGTTGCCAGGCAAATGCGAAGGCAAGTCCTACGCCAAAAAGATCAAATGTTTCGGTCGCTTTTTTCAAAAACGCATCATATTTTTCCGGTTTTGATTTCAATAAAAAATCCAAATAATCGCGTCGGAAATATTCAATTTGGTTTTCAATTTTTAATTCGTCGATTTCGTCTGCCGAATATTTACTATCTTTCAATAAACTGTTATTTTTTGGTAAAATAAGATGCATAAATGCTCCATATTCAGTGTTTGGGCGGTTCATTTCTTTATAAATCAAGTTGGCATATTTTAATTTGGTATCATCATCACGCATTGCAATTGATTGATAAGTTTTCTTCGCAATATATACATTTTCCCATGGATATGACCAATGTTCACTTCCGATTCCCGATTTACTTTCCGATGCATATTTGACAAATGTTGACAATGGTCGCATGTGTCCAAAATCAATAAAGGATATTGATCTTGTTTTTTTATTATACACAATGTTTTCCGCTTTTAAATCGTGATGAACAATGTCATTCTTTAAAAATAATTTCAATCCAACCAACAATTTGTGAGTGTCCAACCAAAAATCCCCGACTTCTTTAATGAGTTCTGGAGTAATGGGCATTTTAGACCATCCCATCGTTAATTTTCTCACATTTAATCCGCCATCTTTCATAATCAATAAAGCTTTATCGGAAAACTGGGCTTTACATTTCTTCATCGCCATTTTCGTAACTTCACTATTATCGGGTTTACATAAGATTGGTTTTCCTAAATAATAGCTATGATGGGGGTCTGCGTTTTCAATACCGACATATTCGCCCAATTCTTTAAGCGCATGTTTTCGATCCATTAATTTAGACACTTTATCAGTATAATCCATTTTATCTTTAACATTACAATGTAAACTTGGTGAATGTACACAGCCAAAGGCTCCTTCACCGACGACTTCGGGAATATTCGACATATTATAAACTATATAATATGACTAGATTTTTGAAGACCCCTATGATTGATACATTTTCAACATTAAATCCGTTTGCTCTTGGAAATCCACCATGGGTTTCGGATAATGGGTAGATCCATATTTGTTCCACATTTTGAACCAGTTGTGAATATCTTTGGCAGGTACATCCACCAATTCGGGAACCCATTTTTTAATATATTCGCATTCTCGATCAAACTTGTATGATTGAATCCATGGACTCATTGTTCTATAATACGGTTTCATATCGGTTCCTGTTCCCGAAATCCCTTGCCAATTTCCATTGTTGGATGCCGGATCATAATCGGTCAATTTCTGGGCAAAATATTGTTCGCCTAAACGCCAATCAATCAACAATACTTTGATTAAAAAGGTCGCCGTGACCATTCGACAACGATTGTGCATATACCCAGTAGCATTTAATTGTCTCATACCGGCATCTACCACCGGAAAACCAGTGGTTCCGGTCTTCCATTTTTCGAAATCGGCTGCCGATTTGCGCCAATAAATATTTTTATATTTGGGTTGGTAGGAACCTTTGATAACCTCTGGAAATCCGTATAATACATGTGCGTAATATTCGCGCCAAATCAATTGCCTCACCAATTCTTTATATGACTTGAATGCCCAATAAAACTCGCGAACCGAAATGCTTCCGAACTTTAAATGGGCTGACAATCCAGTGGTTGACTCTGCTAAATAATCCCTGGTGGTTGGATATGCTTTTTGGGTTTTCAAACCCTCTTTTAGGAGGTGTAATCCGGCTTCACGCCCGCCGTGCACCATAATCGATGTATTCGGAGTTTTCACCATTTTATTCCAGGCTTCGGCTAAAGTAATTGTCCCATCTACTCCAGATAGTTTGATACATTTACTGATTGTCCCCGAAATAGGTTTTTGAATGGGTAATGTGAGAACATTTTCATAAAAAGGTGTGAATTTCTTGTAAGGTTTACCACTTGTCAAAGTTGTCACTGTTCCGGGTTCATACAAATAATAATCCGATGTCATAATACATGGTATTTCGGTACGCTTACACAAAGCATCGATTGCAGAATCGCGTTCTACAGCATAAGGACTATAATCGCGATTGAAAAAGATGGCATCGATCTTGGATTTCTGGAGGATTGTTTTGAGAACATCTTCATTGGTTCCATAGAAAAACGTTATTTTTCCATCCAAATGTTTGCTTAAACTATGCAAGGATTCAATCATAAATTGTATAGCGTTACTAGATCGATAAGGGTTTTTCGCACCGACTTGTTCGGGAGTAAATATAAAACAACAAGAAACCTGAGAACATTGTTTACATGCTTCAATGAAACCAATATTATCATAGGTTCTCAAATCCCTTCGAAAAATAAATAATCCGTGTTCATACATTGTATATATTGATCCTGTAAAATAACAAAATTGAAACAACATAAATAATAATTGCGATGAGTATTATACAAAAATGATACAATCGTGGATACATTACTTTCGAAACACTTCTTGGGAAAATATTGGTTTAGATTTGATCTTATTCTACAGTCGTATTGTAGCCAATGTGGCGATCTATTATCGAGCAGCATCTGCCCAAAATGTATGGTTGAAATGGCTGAATATTCAATGTGAAAACATAATGAACTGGTCAAATCGAATGATGGTGCGTCATAAAATGGACCCGGATTATACGTCTTGGGGTACAATATTTCAAATCTATGCCAAAAACAATGGATTTGTAGCAGATGAACATTATTATGAACTCTTGGATGAGATCAAGAATCCGGATCTGTTCCGGACATTTATAAATCGATCCAATATTCAGACTGAAAACATATATGATACATGTGTCATTGTGAAAACCCCCGACAGTGTGATGTGTCGTTGCATTGTTGATGGATCGTCGCTGCCTAAAATTGAGGATGGATTGGAAACATCGAATGTACGTTTTGTTTCAGTGGAATATGTCCACCCAGATTTAGGCGAACCAATACCCATCAAATTGTCCAAAGAATATTGGCAAGTAGGTAATGAATTATTTTCGGCGGCATTTATTTTGCGATATTTGGAATATCAACCAGTCCCCTATTTATTTGATGATAAATACAAAGTGGTTATCATGGATGGTAATATGGATATTATCGAATTGTGTATGGGACAATTTATTGTCTTGGGTCCAAATAAATATGATATTATGGCTAAATTGAAATAGGGATATAACGGGATAAACAAACGAAATAAATAATATAATACAAAAAGTATAAAGATTTTCGTATTATTTAATATACGGGAACAACGACAACTATGTCTGCTGAACCAGCCCCACCACAGACGCATTCTTTACTTGGTAAATGGGATTTATATTACCATTTACCACACGATAAAAAATGGGATTTATCCAGTTACAAATTGATTATGGGTGATATTGACACCGCCGAAAAAGTGGTTGCTATGAATCAGGCTTTGCCTGAAAATGTAGTAAAGTTCTGCATGTTGTTTGTGATGCGTAAAGGTATCACACCCATGTGGGAAGATCCGAAAAACCGTAACGGCGGTTGTTTTTCATTCAAAGTTATAAATAAACAAGTATTCAATGTATGGAGAAAACTGTTTTGTGCAATATGTGGAGAGACATTGTTTATCAATAAAGCCCACCACGAATTGGTGAACGGTATCACTATTTCACCTAAGAAAAACTTTTGTATTGTCAAAGTATGGTTACTCAATTGTTCTGTACAAAGTCCAGAAGCCATGATTCCTATTCCAGGATTAAGTATTCAAGGATGTCTGTTTAAACAACATGCACCCGAGTTTTAGAAATATATGACAACCCAACTGTTTTCATATATAGCATTTTTAGTTGGTAAATATATTTTTTACAGATGCACAATCACCATCGCGATAAGTCACAGAATAAGACACTTTATACGGTTTCGTATGATTGGTCGATTCGTAAGTAAATTGCCACTCTAGGTATGCAGATGAAGCACCGTCTATGATACAATCATATATATTTCCTTCAAATTGTGCCCATACTCCTCGATTGATAGATGCATCTTGGGGAAATATATTGATTGGTTGATTCCCTGGACCACCCAATCGGTTAGCCAGAATATGTCCTGCATCACAATCTTTCTTTCCATCATCATCTAACATTCTAGCATAATCTTGGGTACATGATGTAGTATCAGTTCCGGTATCTAAATTGGCAGATGTAATAGTAATCGATGCAGAAGTCACTACTGGGTAACCATTATGGGATGAATAGTAATATTTACCAACAGTATTGTCTTCTATTGTGATATAATTTGCCCCTGCTGTTGGACAAGATACAGTTGTGCATACACAGGAACTGGTATTTACACCAATGAATTGTTTTAGTATGACTAAACCAAATAAAATGGTAAAGATTTGCAATCTCATTTTTATAATATGTCTGCATAATATATAATATGTCCCCGACCAATGATTTAGTTCCGATGCCTAAGTTATTTCCTAATTTCGCCCCGATTGCATCCATGAGCAGTCTTTTCACCGACAATTCACGCGTGTTTTACCGAAAAGGTTCTTTAGCACCTGGTGGAGTCGGAACTGTTCGAAATGTTGGACGTAAAGCCAATCGCACATAATTTTATAGTTTGGGAATATAAAACGGGTGTGATTTTGACCATGGTATTTTCAATAAAAATAAACCAATAATAATCATGACCATTCCCAAATATTGCGTCCAACTCTCAAACCGTTCTCCAAGTACTACATATGCGAAAATACTTTCGATTAAACTACTGGTTCCATCCCACGCATTGTTTACCATCAAGATTGTTGAATCTTGTAACGATACAATGAGTGCAACAACTACCCCAATATATCCAACAATACCGGTTGCTAAATAAGGCCATCCTTTGTTGTTGGCATATTCCTTGATTCCAAAATCGCCAATAATTTCAATAGTCGAAAGCGCTACTATTTGTGGCACACTCATCTTCTTATACTACATTCCGATTTTTCCACCTAAAATTGAAAGTTTTTGTGCATAACGTATTATATGCACAAAAATAAACCAAATATGAAATCCGAAACTGTCCAATTCCAAAACTTCAATCAACTTATCGAATACCATATTGGCACCAATGCCCAAGACAACTTCGATGTGATTGATTCGGCACAACCCGACGATATATGGTTCCACGTAAAAGGTCAACCATCTTGTCATGTGGTCGCCATGATTTCGGCTTATCCACCGAAAACATTCAGTAAAAAAGAATTGCATAGCATCGTCAAACGCGGTGCCCTGTTATGCAAACAAAACTCCCGATACAAATCGGATCCTAGCGTAGAGATTGATTATACCACTATTGATAATGTACAAAAAACGAAAATTGCCGGAACCGTGATGTTACGTAAAACGCCCTCCGTTATTGCGATTTAACGCTTTCACCAATCACAAAATGATGTATCATAAAAGCACTAAACCCAAACAATACATCCGCCAATAATACTAACCATGAACGACGGTCTTTCATGAATGCTAAATAGGAAAAGGATGCATAAAGAAAAGTATGGATAATGCGAAGATTTTTCCACCATATTTTTTCTCCGAATACTTCCGCTCCTGTATCCCGTTTACCAACAAAGATAATATATAACCATCCGATCACAGGAAGTGTAGCCAGAGCGCCTAAATAAGGTAAATACTCAAGGGATATATTTTTGGCTAAAAGTGCAAATGCTAGGCGGGTACCCATACATCCGATCAAAAATAATAGATATCGTTTATGCAAATTGTTCATATATACATAAGAAGTATATATGAAATATTTTTCACTATTTCTAATATAAAGGTTTCATTTTTATACCAATGCAGATTCTTTTACTCAGTCTAATGGCGTCGAGTTGATTTTCTACGATTCTTTCTGGATTTTTTGGATTTTGATTTTTTGGTATGATTGGCTCGTTTATTATTTCCTCCTTCTGTCACTTCCTGAAACTTTTCAGACCAATTAACGTCATTCATAACGTCTTTTTCAAACGTCAAATTATATTCTGGTTCGGAATGAACATTTCCTTGATTCTCATTTTTTTTTTGTATTTTACTTATTAGTTTCTGTGGTTTTTTGTTAACCATATATTTTGTTCCAATGTTCATCTCAACCACATTTACCATTTTAGGCACCGGCGGAATATGATATTTGTTCGGTATGTTATTGTATGCTATACTCGGTACCGCAGATGTTCCTAGAGGTTCCGTTCTTACATATTTACCATTACTCCAAAACCAATTATCCATGTTAGGCACCGGAGGAATACCATATTTTTTCAATATGTAATTGTCTACTGGCATATTCGGTACCGCAGATGTTCCTAGAGGTTCCGTTCTTACATATTTACCATTACTCCAAAACCAATTATCCATGTTAGGATGTTTATCTCCGTTTACTGGCATATTCGGCACAGACAATATATATATATATATATATCATTCATAGCAGTGCAGATTTGAAATCGGACCCCCTGTGAACTCTATCGTTCAAAAATTATTTGGCACTTAGCTGATGTTTTAAATGCGAAACGGTGCATATCTACGATGGAGGTAACGGTGCTAAACACAATTTGATTTCACCTAAAGACGCCACGTCGTATTTGACAATCAACGGTAAATCATTGCCTAAATACATTTCTAAATGACTACAAAGAGGCGTGCATTTAATGAAATGGGACAATGATTTCAAGGAAAACTCGCCTTGGATCACTACCGCCGCGTCTGGTTTGCGAATAAACTCCATGTAATCATCGGATTCGGAACGGAATATCTTGGAACTTGCGAAATTACCTTCGCATGAAAAGATCAAATCATTACCGACAGATTTGATCTCAATGCGGTCTGAAATACCATTCAAATCGCGGATAATTTTCTGGAAATCGCTGGTGGGTAGATTGATGACCGTTGAATATTCGACGTCTGGGACGACCAATTCTTCAGTATCGGGTTCAATCAATCGCAACTTCTGACTATAACATTGTTTGATTCCGCCATTGTCGTATTGGAGACCCAAATGCGATACAATACCGTCATGGTAATCCGCTTGATCAATATACATGGATAACGTATCATCATTTGACATGGTGGAAATCACTTTGAACAAATGAAGCGTATTGGCACATACAATAATCTTATCCGGATTGCATACATATTGCTCAAAACGTTGGGCATTCAAACTGACATTTACCAAGATGGTATGCGTTTTATCGAAATTGATGATTTTCATTCCATCTTTTGTAAAGGTGATAGTCGCATCGGTCAATATATCCTTGATGGCCGTAATCATATTACGGATCGGTTGGATTTGGACCGTTTTAATAGTAAGAACATTATTTGCCTCGTTCATGTAAACACTTGTTTATAATGATTTTAACGCAGTGTTTTTATACTTGTTTTGAGAATAATAATTATTCTATGATAAAATTGAAACAGAGCCATTATTCCTAAAGATTGTATAATACAAAATGGATCAAACAATCGAAAAAGGGAACGACAAAGCGCGAAACGAGTTTATTCGGCTTATCAAACTCCATATTACCGAACATCGTAAATACACCTTCCGTCCTATTAAAATTGACAACATTGATTGTTATGTGGTCATTTATGGCGACACCAAAATCGTCAATTTTGAAGCGATTCATGTTTATTGTAAGTTTGATCGTAATGGACAAAACTATAACCAGCCTTATTCGGTCTATCATTTTAATTATCGAAGCATTGAATGGGCTCTCACGAAAATCGAAAATATTGCGAACTCCTTCAAAGTATTTGACGGCGATTTGGTGAATGTCGAACAATACAATATGTTGCAAATGGAAAAAATGATCATTCCATATCGCGAAGAACAAACATGTTGTGTTTGTTTCAGCAATACCTATGATACAACTCATGATTGTAATCATTATATTTGTTTGCAATGTAGAAGTTTATGTATTTTGAATAAAAAACCACATTGTCCCGTTTGCAGAAAAGACAATGCGCTAAAGTATTATAGTAATGATATGAAATTGATCAATAATTGTGAATATGGTGATATTTGTCGATCCATTGAGGGTATACACTCAGGGTCCGATGAATCATCTGCTGTGTCAGAATCTTCTATATCAGATTCTAGAAGCGATTCTCCGCCTCCTCTTATTGGCATAGACGAAAATGTTGCAGTTCGAACACCGTCCCCCGACACGGATATTCAAATCAATTATCATACACCTATTGCATTTATGTATTGGCGACGTTTGATAGAAACATCAGACGAATAATGGGGTGTGGGTGTCAATACTTTTTATTGGCGGTTTTTCTGGTTTTTGTGCCAAACTTTTTGGTTTTTGTGCCAAACTTTTTGGTTTTTGTGCCAAACTTTTTGGTTTTTGTGCCAAACTTTTTGGTTTTTGTGCCAATAAAAGGGCTGGACTGTTGGGTTCGCATCCCGATTCTAGTATATGATAATCTATTTTACTAGCATTTCCACCGGTAATAGCACTTGCTAATCGAGCCAATCCCCATGATTCGGCGGTTTGATTGGGGCGTGATCCACTGGAATAATATGCACCGCGACCTTTGTTGACGATTTTTTCCAAGGCTTTTTGAGAACATTTGGTTTTTTCGGACAGTTTTCGCGATGGTTTTATTTTGTCGATTCCATAGAGTTTTTGTGCTTTTTCTAAATGTTTAGATGGTTTCGAATGAAATGATTTCACCGTTTTGCGTTGATAGTAAATACCCTTTTTATAGAGTTTACGGGATTTACGCAGTTCGCGTTTTTGTTTTTTCATATCGTATTTAGAAAGTATTGGCGGAATGTATCGTTGAGGTACATGTAAAGGATCCATAGTTATAATAGAGGGATAAAATATATGTATGTTCAAACAATACAAGGAATTGGTTCGATTTAGCGGGATCAAGCCATGTACATCTACTGTATTATACGCAACCTTGATTAAATTACCTATTTGTGTAAAGCGCATTAGCCATGGGGGACATCGTCCAGATACATTTCATATTTACACGATTGAATATTCTTATTTGTATAAGAAAGTGTATAAAAATCTAACGTTAAATATATAATAGAATGAGCTCTCCCGAATCCGAAGTTGCAAGTGTTGAAAAAGTGGTGGTAGAAGAA